>Ga0247608_10007509_pt1 | contig 11166 bp, 8 predicted proteins | sample 176DNAGHGlowgp2_FD_193490 | JGI IMG/M metagenome (GOLD analysis project Ga0247608, IMG submission 193490) | Sheep rumen microbial communities from Palmerston North, Manawatu-Wanganui, New Zealand - 1766 DNA GHGlow gp2 | ecosystem: Host-associated > Mammals > Digestive system > Stomach > Rumen ... | reverse complement strand
TTCCTGCAGGGTTATGTAAAGGCGCTAAATCAGTGCATTCTCTTAATACTTCAACAACGCTATCATCTATTATTACAGATTGATTAATCTTTTCTCCACCATTTAATAGTCTATGTCCAATTGCATTAATTTCATCTAGGCTTTCGACTACTTTGTATTCTGGATTAGTTAGTTGCTTTAGAGTAAAATCTATAGCTTCAGTATGGTCATATGCCTCATGCTCTATTGTAACCTTTTTTCCACAAGCTTTATGTGTAATAAAAGCTTCTTTTTCTCCTATTCTTTCATATTTTCCTGATGCTATCACTTCTTCGTTTTCCATATTTATTAATTGGTATTTTAGTGATGAGCTGCCACAATTTAATACTAATATTTTCATTTTTCCTCCTCCTTGTTCGAATTAAATTCCAAATTTTGCCTTGCAATATTTGTTTTTAATTCGAACTTTTAATTTTATCAAAGCAAAACTTGTTTTTGACAATTCTTAATTTATTATTATTTTTATTCCGACCTCCGACCTCATACATCCCACTTCTCACATCTCACTTCACCAAAGTGTAGGTTTCTTTTGCTATCATTAATTCCTCATTTGTAGGTACCACCCAAACTTTAACTTTTGAATCTGGTTTAGATATTTCTTTTTCTTCACCTTTAGTTTGATTTAATTCTTCATCAATTTCCACACCTAAAATTCCTAAATAATCACAAATTCCTTTTCTATTTAAGCATCCTTTTTCTCCAACGCCAGCTTCAAATGTAATTACATCTACTCCTCCCATTGCAACTGCCATTTTTGCAATTTCTTGGGCAACTCTGTAATCAAAATGCTTTAAAGCAATTGTTGCATGATGTCCACCTGATAAAGCATCTAATTCGACATCTCTAAAATCAAGTGATATTCTTGATATTCCATAAACACCTGATTTTTTATTTAAAATATCATTTATTTCATCAGGTGTAAGTTCTTTATGATTAGTTTTCTCTAAATGTTCTACTCCCTGCATAGGCTTTTCTGATTTTTTTATTAAATATGTTACAACTGATGGATCTAAGTCTCCAGATCTTGATCCCATTGGAATTCCACCAAGTGGAGTTAACCCCATTGTAGTATCAACTGATTTTCCATCTTTTATTGCACAAATACTTGCTCCTTGTCCTAAATGACAGCTGATTATCTTTAAATCTTCAATGTTTTTATTTAGTATTTCTGCTATTCTTTTACCTACATATTCATGTGAAATTCCATGAAACCCATATTTTCTAATACTATATTTTTCATAATACTCGTATGGTATTGGATATATGTATCTTTCTTTTGGAATGGTTTGATGAAATGCGGTGTCAAAACAAACAACTTGTTTAATTTGAGGAACTACTTTTTGGCATGCTCTAATTCCAGCAACTGCATTTGGATTGTGTAGTGGTGCAAGTTCTGAACACTTTTCTATTTCTTTAATTACTTCTTCAGTAACTAAAACTGGTTGCTTAAATTTTTCACCACCATGTACAACTCTATGTCCAATGCCTGCTAACTCATCTAATGATTTCATAACTCCATAGTGTCTATTTAAAATTCTTGCAATTATAAATTTGACCGCTTCCTCATGATTTTTAACTTCATGTTCAAATCTACGTTTGATGTCATTTACCTTATGCGTTAAAAAAGACCCTGCTTGTCCAATTCTTTCATAGTTTCCCTTTACAAGCCTTTGATTTGTTTCCATATCAATTACTTGATATTTAAGAGATGAACTTCCCGAATTTATAACTAATATTTTCATACAGCTCTCCTTTTCATAACTATTTTTATTTCAACTTTCTCTAAAGTTCATAAGTAAACTTATTCAAACAAATCAAAAATGAGTATTGCTAGGCAAAATTCCTGAATAAAATTTTAACAACGCAAGACGAAGTTTTTCATTTGTTTGCACTCTGCACTGCAGTTATTGCAACTACTCCCACTATATCCTCTGCCGAGCATCCACGTGATAAATCATTTACTGGTTTTGCAATTCCTTGGCAAAGTGGTCCATACGCTTCTGCTTTTGCGAGTCTTTGTACGAGTTTATATCCAATATTTCCAGCATTTAAATCTGGAAATATTAAAACATTTGCATTACCCGCTACTTTACTTCCAGGTGCTTTTGATTTTGCAATTTCTGGAACAATTGCTGCATCTAGTTGAAGTTCTCCATCAACACTAAGATCTGGTACTTTTTCTTTCACAAGCTTTGTTGCCTCAATAACTTTTTCAGTTAATTCAGATTTAGCACTTCCATATGTAGAATATGAAAGCATTGCAACTTTTGCCTCTTTTCCAACTAACTGTTCAAAACTTTTGCTTGATGAAATTGCTATTTCTGAAAGTTCATCTGCTGTTGGATTTTGGTTTAATCCACTATCTCCAAATATAAATGTTCCATTTTCTCCATATTCACAATCTGGCACACACATTACAAAAAATGCTGAAACTAATTTGGTATTTGGTGCTGTTTTTAAAATTTGTAATGCAGGTCTTAAAGTATCTGATGTTGAATGTGCAGCTCCTGAAACAAGCCCATCAGCCTCACAATTTTCATCTTTTAACATCATCATTCCATAATAAATTGGCTCTTTTAATAATTCTTCTGCTTGTTCAATTGTTAATCCTTTGTGTTTTCTAAGCTCATATAATTTTTCTATATATTGTTGTTTTTTTTCAGATTTAAGTGGGTTAATTATACTTACACCACTTAAATCTATATTATATTTTTTAGCATCTTCAGCAATTTGATTTTCTTCTCCTAGAAGTATAATATTTGCAAAGCCTTCTTTAGTAACTTTTGAAGCTGCTTCTAATACTCTTTTATCTTCTGCTTCTGGCAAAATAATTGTTTTTAAATTTTCTTTTGCTCTTTGCTTGATGTTTTCAATAAACTTCATCTTCTTACTATCTCTCCTTTCTTTATTTTAAATACCTGATACCATGCATAATTGTGCTCATCCTTTATCCATAAGTAATATGATGTATTAGTATTTAGTGCCATATTTATAACAATGGGCTCTGTTCTTGGAACAATCTGTCTTTGTTCATTTGCATTTTCTTGAGGTTGATTTAAATCTGTTGTATTTGTGGTATTTGTCGTATTTGTTGTGTTATTAATAGAGTTTGTATTTGTACTAGTATTGTTGTTCCAAATTATATTGCCTGGCATACTTGTATTAGCTGGTTGATTATTATTATTATTATTATTATTATTATTATTATTATTATTATTATTATTATTATTTGTATTATTGTTAACAAGAACTGTTGGTAATTCAACCTCTACAAAATCTGTTGGTAAAGAATCATTCATCGTAATTTGCCATCCTATAATATTTATATCTTTATTTAAAGTAATTTGTACATTATTATTGATATTACCATTCCAATCTGCCGGAACCTTTATATCTGTAATAATATCCCCATATTCAATATCTGCTTTTCCTTCTTGTGGAAATAAATCAACTGTAATGTCTAGTTCTCCAACATTTCCAAGATTATCTTCTGCATAAACTTTATATATACCATTTTCTTTTATAACTCTATTTGCATTTTCTTGTGACCAAATTCTATTGTCCCAACTAAATGGACTATCATATAAACCTGATTCTGAATCCTCAGCTGTAACATTTATTGTAACATAACCTTGACTTAAAGTATCTTGATTAATTGTATAAGCAATTTGTGGAGGTTTATTATCTACTTTGTCAACTTGTATATCTTTAGTAGTATTGTTTCCTGCTGTGTCTTGTACCCATATATAATATTTGCCGTTTTCTGTGATATCACGTGTTATATCTAAGGTTGGAGTAATTGATCCCAAAACATTCCACTCATCCTGATTTGGCTCACCTTCATTTTTAGTTATTGCCCATTTGTTTATTCTAATATTATCTTGAGCAACTATTTTAACTTGTTTTAAGACTTCCCATGTTTCATTTTCATACGATATTTCTGTAAATTCAGGTGCCTTTTTATCAATATCTGATATCTTTAATCCCGCAAAATTCGGCATTCCATAGCCAAATTGATTATCTTTGCCTTGAGATCCTAAATCTATACTATAATCTCTTAAAAAATTATATATATCTAGTATTGTTCCATCTTTATTGTATGTTTTAACAAGTGATAGTATTGATACTATTCCTGCATTTGAATATTGTGGACCAGACCATCTTGAAACAGTTGAATTTCTATTGAATATTTCTTCTATATCTGTACTTGGAAGTGCAAAGTCTATATAATCTCCTTTCGAAGAATAATCACTTATATTATTTTCACGGTCTAATGATGATACTGCAATTGTCATTCCATGGTTTGCAGGATAGTTTGTATCATTTTCTGATGATACAGAACACACCGGCTTATTATTATAGAATGCTTCTTCAAGTAATATATCTATTGCTTCATGCTGTTTGGTTAATAACTCATAACATATAATATCTGCATTTTCTATTGAATGTTTTAACGCTTTTAAATTGCTTGATATTGTTGAATATCCTTCTTCTGTAACTGTAACTAGTGGCATGATTTTAACATTTGGTGTTGTAGAATCTGCAATTACTTCAGCTATTCTGCTTCCTTGTTCTATTGTTTCTGATATGTCTTTATTATTAAATACAAAATTATAATAGTTATCATTTAACCTATTATCAAAATAGTTGTTTTGATAGTTTATTCCATAACCAATTGTAGAAACTGTGATTTCTGCTGGATTGCCATTTTCCTTTATTATTTTTTGATAGTTGTCTAGTCCTAATCTTGATGTTCCTAAATAGTGATATCCTTTTAAATCAATCGGTGTCTCTCCATACATTGTTTGTGATATGTCATTTATTGGTTCATTAATAAAAACTTCATCTAAATAGATTTTTTCAATATATGGTTTATTTATATAATATTCGTACATAGCTTTAGTTAATTTTTCAGAATAGAAACTAAGTAAATAAAGATTTTCAGCAAGTTTTGTAATTTCTTCTCCTTCTGCTTTTTCTGCAACTTCTGAGGTCTTGACCATAAAACATTTTGTTTGATATGGATTTCTTATTTTAAATACTTGATTTTCTTGATTTATTTCAAATGCTGAATTAGAAATAAATTTTTTAAACTCTTCTTCTGATGAAAATGCAAGTTCTTCTTGTTCTTTTGTGATTCCGAATTCCTGAGTTAAAGATGTTTCTGTATTATCTCTTTTTACTTTTTTGCTATTTAAATCAATAGTAATTTCCGTAAAATAGTTTTTACAAACAATTCCGTCTTCATAGGAAATCTTAGGTCCTAAACTTAGTTTTACTAATATAATAGTTCCAATTATTAATAATATTATTCCTACGATAATTCCTGTTATTTTCAGTCCTTTTTGTACTTTTGTTCTAGTCTTTCTTCTCATTTATCTTTCTCCTTAGAATACCCCTGTTTATAATGTTATATGTAATTTTAGTTCAAGTCAAGTTATATTGTATATTAAAAACAAAAAAATTTCAATATTTTTTCAACAGTTTTTATACTCTAGAAAAGTCATCGTTGAAAACGATGAACTTGACGTAGAGGAGAAATATGGCGGAATTTAGATTTTGTAGCATTTTTAATGCGTACAAAATCTTAGTTTCGGTTTTTTATTATTCTGTTACTGTTCATCAATTATATTTAAAGCACACATTAAAAATAATTGATTTTGCTCGGTTTCAGCCAATCGACGCTAATTTCTAAATCAATTTTTGGACTCCCTTCCATTGTTGCTTCGCAAAATGAACTCTTGTCCTAAAATTGCTTAAGAAATTACGCTAGATTGCTTCACATTCGCTTCAATAAATTATTTTTAATGTGTGCTTTAATAATAAGAACTATGAATTTTCTTTTATTTATTCCCAATTTGAAACATTATTTTCTTTCAAACTTTTTTGAACATCTATTACTCTCTGGTTGGTTGAACCTCTCCATTTTAAATTAGGATTATGCATTTCATCTACATATCTTCCATCTACTAAAACATCAATATATTTCATAACTTCTTTATCTTTTAAATCTTCATCAAATTTAAAACCTGACCATACCCAAAGATTTTTATTTGGGTATTTTTCTTTAAATGCTTTAGCAAGTTTAGTAGTTCCTTCTATGTTCTTAGGATGCATAGGCTCTCCACCTAATATTGATAAACCTTTTATATAATCTTTATTGCATAAATCTAGAACCTCATCAATTGTACCTTGAGTAAATTCTTTACCATTTTCAAAACTCCAAGTTTCTGGATTAAAGCAATTTTTGCAATGAAATTCACATCCTTGCATAAATACAGAAACTCTAACTCCTGGTCCATTTGAGATGTCCATTTTTCTAACTATATTATATTTCATTTTTTGCCTCCACTTCTATGAAAATATATCAAACACATCACAATATTACCATTCACACCTTAATAAATATATATTTTATCATTCCGTTTGGTGTCGCAATTTTCAAATGTTCAATTATATAATAAATTATATAATTGAACTATATATGTCAATTGCTCCAGTCGCCCTGCGCTTCGCTCCGGTTGAGCGCTTACGCACTTCATTTTAAAATATATATTTATTAAGTTGTGATTTGTAACATCAAAATATCAAGTTAAAAGAGAATTACATTTTGGCAATTTTTTATTTTCCAAACAAATCAAAAACGAGTATTGCAAGGCAAAAATGATTAAAAAGGCAAGGGCGCGTACGTGGTGTACGTAACCGCGTTTTTAATCATTTTTAACACAGCAAGACGAAGTTTTTCATTTGTTTGCTTCTTTGTTGTCTATGTGTAGAACTCTCTCCTTTATCTCCTGCGTCCTTCCCTTATTCCAGAAATTAGTTCCAATATATCCACAAGTTCTTCTAGCAACATTTAATAAATTATGATCTCTATTTCCACAATTTGGACAATACCATTCTAAATTATCATCTACCAAAATTTCTCCTGTATATCCACATTTTTGACAATAATCAGATTTAGTATTAAGTTCTGCATACATAATATTGTCATAAATAAATTTAATCAATTCAATAACAACATCTAAGTTATTTTGTAAATTAGGTGTTTCCACATAAGAAATTGCTCCACCAGGACTTAATCTTTGGAATTCACTTTCTAGTTTTAATTTTGTAAACGCATCTATTTCCTCAAATACTGGAACATGGTATGAATTTGTTATATAGTTTTTGTCTGTAACTCCTTTTACAACACCAAAACGTTCTTTTAAGCATTTTGCAAATTTATATGTAGTAGCTTCAATTGGAGTTCCATAAACTGAATAGTCTATATCTTCATCAGCTTTCCATTTTTTGCAAGCATCATTTAAATGTTCCATAATTTTTAATCCAAAATCTTTTCCTTCACCATTATCTGTATGTGATTTTCCTGTCATATATTTAACACATTCATATAAACCTGCATATCCAAGGGATATTGTTGAATATCCATGATGAAGTAATTCGTGAATAGATTCACCTTTTTCTAATCTTGCTAATGCTCCATTTTGCCATAAAATTGGTGCAACATCACTAGTTACATTACTTAAACGTTTGTGTCTTAATTGTAGTGCTCTATGACATAATTCTAATCTTTCATCAAATATTTTCCAGAATTTATCCATATCTTGTTTTGAAGATAATGCAACATCAGGTAAATTTATTGTAACAACACCTTGATTAAATCTACCATAATATTTTCCTTTTCCTTCAACATAGTTTTTAGCTTTAGAAATGTTTCCTAATGACATCATTCTGTCTGGAGTTAAAAATGATCTACATCCCATACATGGGTAACATTCCCCTTCTCCATACTCATTTTTCTTTAATTCTTTCATAACTTTTTCAGAAATATAGTCTGGCACAAGTCTTTTTGCTGTACATTCTGCAGCAAGTTTTGTTAAATACCAATATTTGCTGTTTTCATGAATGTTATCTTCTTCAAGAACATAAAGTAATTTTGGAAATGCTGGAGTTATATATACTCCCTTTTCATTTTTGAACCCTAAAATTCTTTGCTTTAAGAATTCTTCAGTTATCATAGCTATTTCTTCTTTATATTCTTCTGATTCTCCAAGATATAAACAAACACTTAAAAATGGTGCCTGTCCATTTGTATTTGTCATAGAATTTACTTGATAATTAAAAGTTTGAACTCCATCTTCTATTTCTTTTCTTGTATCATCTTTTGCAAATTTTTTGCATTGTTCTTCTGATAAATTTCTGCTTTTATACTTTTTATAATATTTATCATAACTTGCTCTTGCAAATGGTGCTAAGTGTGAAACTGATACAGTTGCTCCACCATAACTAGATGATGTAACTGCTAAGATGATTTGAGTTGCAATAGTAGCAGCTGTAATAAATCTATGTGGTTTTTCTATCATTACTCCATTTATAACAGTTCCATTTTGTAGCATATCCTCTAAATTAATTAATTCACAGTTATGAAGCGCATTTTGTGCAAAGTAATCTGCATCATGGAAATGTATAATTCCTTCATCATGAGCTTTAACAATATCTTCTGGAAGTAGAAATCTTCTAGTTATATCAGTACTTGTTATACCTGCTAAATAATCTCTTTGCGTTGTTACAACAGTAGCATTTTTATTTGAATTTTCTGTATTCCAGTATTCATTTTCTCCATCAATTAATTCCTTAATTGTTTGGTCCGTTGTATTTGCTTTTCTGACTAATTCTCTTGTATATCTATAAGTAATATATTTTTTAGCTAATTGATATTTATCAAACTCCATTAATTTTTCTTCTATAATATCTTGAATATCTTCTACAAAAATTCTCTTTTTATTTAAATCTTCAATATATTTAATAATTTCTTCAATTTCATTTTCTGTTGCCCTTTCTTTTGGTCTTACCTCTACATTTGCTTTTTTTATTGCTGTTTTAATTTTTGAAGAATCATAATCAACAATATGCCCATCTCTTTTTACTATTTTCATTTTTCCTCATTCCTTTCTATATTTCTTTTGCTGTTCAATTTTGTAACTTCTATTTTATACTTCAATTTTAAATTTAATTAAGTATCCACTTTTTCTTTGAACGTATCAATTATAAAAACAACTTAAGAAAAAAATAAAGGTGCTATTGCAACTTTTTCAAATATATGTTAAAATACTTTTGGTGATTAATATGAAGACTCCTTTCAGCGGTATGACTACATTACAAAAAAATAAACTTTTCAAATTATTAGGAACACATACATATTCATTCTTAGAAAAGCAAGAAATACTGCCCACTTTAAAAAGTGAAAATATTATATGTGTTTTGCTTGAAGGCTTTGCTCAAATTGTTAACATAAGCTACAATGGAGAAGAGAACATAATTGAAAATTTATATGAAGACGATATTTTTGGTACTAATATTTCAGATATAAATAATAGTGAATATCAAATTAGAGCTGTTGAAAATTGCAAAGTACTTGTTATAGATTATAAAAAATTATCAGAAACAAATTTTACTGTTTATAATTATTATAATATTTTTGTGAATAATTTATTTGACATTATAAATTCTAAATTAAAGGAAAAAAATGATAGAATTAGAATTTTAAGTAAAAAAACAATTAGAGATAAATTATTAGAATACTTTAAAACTCAATATCAAAAAACACATTCAAAGTTTATATATCTTCCAAATAGTTTTAAGGATTTAGCAGATTATTTTGCAATTAATAGATCTGCTATGTTTAGAGAATTAAAAAGTTTAAAAGATGATAACTTTATTAAAATTGATGGGAGAAGAATAACATTGTTGTATACACCATAAATAGAGTAATTTCATAATTAACCAATTAATCTTAATATTTTAATGTATAAAAATTATTGAAGTGTGAGGTGAGAAAAGAGTTTATTGCAATTCAATTGCTAATAAACTCTTTTTTATTATACTAACATAAGTACTGCCATAGGAGCATTATCTCCCCTTCTAGGCTCAGCCTTAACTATTCTAGTATATCCACCTTTAACATCAGTATATTTTGGTGCAATTTCATTGAATAGTTTTGAAGGTAAATCTATATTTTTACCATTTTCATCTTTTACTTTGTTAATTTTATTCATTATTATTCTTCTAGCATTTAATCTTGATGGCATATCTTTTTGTCTAGATTCTGTTGTTTCTTCTTTAACAACTTTAAGGTATTCTTTACCATTTTTGCTTTTTACAAGCTCTGTCATTTTATTTCCTTTTGAATCTAATTTTGCTTTTACAACTTTTACATCTACCATTTCATAGTTATCTTTTTCTTTAACAGCTAATGCAATTATAGAATCTGCAATTGCCTTAACTTCTTTAGCTCTTGCTTCTGTTGTAATTATTTTACCATACATTATTAAATCTGTTGTTAAAGTTTTTAACATTGACATTCTAATATCTGTAGTTCTACCCAATTTTCTTTTAGCCAATTTAGTTCAACCTCCTTGTCTTTTTTATTATATTTTTAGAATTTATTCTTCCTCTGGAGCAAAATCCAACCCTAAAGCATGTAATTTAGCTATTACTTCATCTAGTGATTTCTTTCCTAGATTTCTAACCTTCATCATATCTGCTTGAGTTTTATTAGCTAAATCTTCTACTGTTGAAATTCCAGCTCTCTTTAAGCAATTGAATGATCTAACTGATAATTCCATTTCTTCAATTGATTTTTCAAGTATTTTTTCTTTTTGGTCTTCTTCTTTTTCAACCATTATTTTTGTATTTTTAGTAGCTTCTGATAGGTCAATAAATAATTCTAAATGACCTGTAAGAATTTTAGCAGCTAGGCTAAGGGCCTCATATGGTTTTAAGCTACCATCTGTCCAAACTTCAATAACTAATCTATCTAAATCAACCATTTGTCCTACTCTAGTGTTTTCAATTTGATAGTTTACTTTCTTTACAGGAGTGTAGATTGAATCTATTGGAAGAACAGATATATCTTGATCAGGTTTTTTATTCTTTTCTGCTGGAGTATATCCTCTTCCTTTGTTTGCAGTAAGTTCCATGACTAAATGTCCACCTTCTGCAACTTGAGCAATATGTAAATCAGGATTAAGAACTTCAACAGTTCCATCTGATTGAATATCTGCTGCTGTAACCTCTCCTTCTCCTTTAAAGTCTATATGTAAAGTTTTTTCCATCTCTTCATCA
>Ga0247608_10007508_pt1 | contig 11167 bp, 5 predicted proteins | sample 176DNAGHGlowgp2_FD_193490 | JGI IMG/M metagenome (GOLD analysis project Ga0247608, IMG submission 193490) | Sheep rumen microbial communities from Palmerston North, Manawatu-Wanganui, New Zealand - 1766 DNA GHGlow gp2 | ecosystem: Host-associated > Mammals > Digestive system > Stomach > Rumen ... | reverse complement strand
AGGCGACATTGGGTGAAGATGTCAGTTTCTCCAATGAGCGTTATGTTCTCAATTGGGCGGGCAAAAGCGAGGCCTTCCATATCATGCAGCGTCCGTCTTCAGCCACACTCATTCCATCTCGAGCTGAGTCCGTTGATTTCGACACCACACAAAACATTTTCATCGAGGGTGAGAACATGGAGGTGCTGAAGGTACTCCAAAAAAGTTACTTCGGCAAGGTAAAAATGATTTACATTGACCCTCCATACAATACGGGCAACGACTCGTTTATCTATCCCGACAAGTTTTCCGAGACTAAAGAAGAATATCTGAAACGCGTGGGTGACAAAGACGAGGAGGGTTATATGACCCGCGAGGGGATGTTCCACAAGAACAGCCGCGAAAACGGCCAGTACCATAGCAACTGGCTCAACATGATGATGCCACGCCTCTATCTGGCGAAGAGCCTTTTGCGTGAAGATGGTGTTATCTTCATCAGCATTGACGACAATGAGGTGCACAACCTTAGGCTGTTGATGAATGAAATATATGGCGAAGAGAATTTCGTGGCACAAATGATATGGGAAGGTGCGTATAAAAATGCCGCTCGTCAAATAGGAATAAACCACGAATATGTTCTCGTATATACAAAAAGTGTTTTTGAAGAAGAACCATGGATGATTGAAAAACGTAATGTTGATATTGTCCTAAAAGAAGCGAAACGATTACAAGAGAAGTTCGGTTCCGATTACAAAACTGCTTCTATAGAAATGTCCGGATGGTTTTTGGCAAATAAAGCAAAACCCGTCTTTGCACATCGCCGTTTTCACCTAATTGATAAAAATGGTGTATATAAAGAGGATGATCCAACTGCCCCTGGAGGACGAAAGTTTGAATTGAAAAATCCCCTTACAAATGAAACAATTCCATTACGAAAAAATAGGGGATGGAGATTTGATCAAAAAACATTCGATGGGCTAGTTCAGGATGGAAGGATATCATTTCCAACACCTAATACGATTATGGTGCGAACATACTTGCACGAAACCCAAAAGGTCACTCCACAAAGCGTTTTTTATCAGGCTGCACGTTCCGCTTCTGAAAGATTAACTAGATTATTTAATTGCCCTGTTTTTGATTTTCCCAAAGATGAGGAAATAATAGAACAGTTTGTTGAAATGTCAACGGATAAAGAATCGATTATTCTAGACTTCTTTGCTGGAAGTGGCACGACCGCTCACGCCGTAATGCAACTCAACAAAGAGGATGGAGGTAACCGTAAATTTATTTGTGTTCAATTGCCAGAGCCGTGTGACCCCAAAAGTGATGCTTACAAGGCCGGATACTCCACCATCGCTGATATAAGCAAAGAACGCATTCGCCGTACCGGTGCAAAATTGCGTGCTGAAATAGAATCCGAACGAGCACAAAAAGCCTCCGAACTCTCTTTTGACGACACAAATGAAACAGCCATGCCGGACTTTGGTTTTAAAGTTTTCCGTCTTGCCGACAGCAACTTCAAGCAATGGCGCGACTTTCGTGGTTCCGAACAGCAACAATGGCAGCAGCAGTCAATTGACTTCATCAACCCCGTTGCCAAGAATGCCACCATCGACAACATGGTGTACGAATTGTTACTAAAGAACGGCAAGAGCCTCAACAGCACTATAGAACATTCCGACAACATCTACAACATCAACTCCGGCGAATTAGTTCTATTGCTTAAGTCCGTCGACCAAGAGACAATAGATCACGTCCTCACCCTCCACCCTCAGAAAGTGATTGCCCTCGACAATCTCTTCTCCGGCAACGACCAACTAAAAACCAACACCGCCCTCCAACTCCGCGACGCTGGCATAGAATTTAAAACAATATAATAAAGAGCAATATGGCAACTTTTGATTTCAAAGCTGCACTGGGATTGGAAAGAAGCATATCTTGCTTGCAAAAAACATCCCTAACCGATAGCCAAAAACTCATCTATGAACAGGTAAAAGATTTTGGCATCGACGAAATATATTTTTCAACAGATGAAGAAAAATCATATCCTGCAGTTTTCTTAAAAAGAGTAGCACAATTTGACAATGCCACACTGAAAGTTATAGCAAAGATTCATAAAAAAATATGGAATTATCAGAAGGTATTGTTCCTGTATGTTTATACAGATACTGAGATTCGTATATACAATTGTACCGCCAAACCATTTGTTGAAAACAAAGACACCGATTATAAGAGAGAACTAGAGACTCTTGAGATAAAGCACGCAAATTATCAAGACAAAAAAGCCCTGGCACAACTCATTAATGCTTTTTCTTCAGTAGCTATTGATACTGGCGTCATTTGGACTTTACCAGACGCCATCGAAATCCGAAAAAAAATAAATCTTCAAAAAAGAGTTGACAAATACTTGGTTGATAGCTTAACCAAAACAACAAAGCGATTACAAGAATTAGGTCTTTCGGAAATATCTATAATCCATAAACTAATATTACGTTCTCTTTTTTTGTTGTATCTGGAGGATCGTGGGGCAACAGATACTGACTTTTATAATGGTATTAAAAAAGGTGCAAAATCTTATTTCGACATATTGGATGATGTCACCTCCACGTATACGTTGTTTGAAAAGTTAGAATCACAATTCAACGGAAATGTTTTTTCTCTAATTGAAGGGGAAAAAAATAAAATAAAAGAAGAGTATCTACAACTGATAAAGAGATGTTTCATTAATGGATATGAAGGGAATGAGCAATTAAGAATTTTCCCCAATTGGAGATTGTTTGACTTCAAGATAATCCAAATAGAGTTATTAAGTGAAATATATGAACGATTCTTGGCTGAAACTGACAAGAAAAAGAAAAAAAAGGCTGGAGCCTATTACACACCGCCGTCATTGGTGGCCTTGGTTCTTGATGAAGTTCTTCCAGTCGGAAAGAACTATACAAACTACAATGTAAAGATATTGGATCCAGCTTGTGGTTCGGGTATTTTTCTTGTTGAAAGTTACAAAAGATTACTTGTTCGGTACGAAAATGCCAATGGTAAAAAACCAACTGATTTTGAAGAATTAAAACAAATACTAACAAATAACATATTTGGCATAGAATATAACGATCAAGCTATTATAGTGGCTGCATTCAGTCTTTATTTGGCTCTTGTCGATAACCTTGATCCCAAAACACTTTGGATGGCAACCAAACTACCTTGCCTTGTAAATGACCCTATCAACATTTCAATGGGGAAACAAGGAGATAATTTATTTTGTAGAGATACAATTTCAGAGAACAAAGAAATAGAGTCTATCCAATTTGATTTAGTAATTGGAAACCCACCATTCGGGATTGAAGACAAAAAGCAGGGGGTAACTCTACTGCCGTCTATTCGCAATTATTGTGATAAATATGGATTTGCAAAAGAAATGGTACTGCCATTTTTGCACAAAGCAATCAAATTTGCTCCAAAAGGCAAAATGGCTCTAATTTTTAACACAAAGATATTGACGAATACAGGCGGAACATACAGAAAATTTCGTCGCTGGTTTTTTAATGAATGTTATGTGGAGAAAATATACAATTTCTCCATCTTAAGGAATGCCCCCAAAGGTTTTGGTGGACAATTATTTGGTTCTGCAACAGGTCCAGTTTGTATTGCTTTCTATCAAAAAGAGAAACCCGACAATGCGTCCGACAAATTGGTTTACTATGCTCCCAAAACATACATTCGGTCAAATGTACTCGAAGGAATCGTGATTGATGGCACTGATATAAAATATATCCCAAGACATGAGTGTAATAAACCAGACTCAAAAATATGGAAAATAGCCATGTGGGGAGGGGAAAAGGATCTTGTTTTGTTGAACAGACTCTCTCAAATTGATTATACTATTAAAGATTATATTATAGAAAAAAAATTACCACATGGCGTTGGACTTCAACCATATAACAATTCGACAAAAAAAATAATCACCAATGACGAACTGGCTAATATTATGTATATCAAGCCAGAAAGGATAATTAGATTCTTCTCACCAGACACGCAAAAATGTGATATAAAATATATGCTAAAAGACAAAGACACAATTTGTGTAAATACAAAATACTACAATGTGTCTTCTGTTGAAGAAATAAAACATCTTAATGTGTTTAGAAGAGAAGGTGCGGTGGATGTATATTCCGGACCAATGCTTCTGATAAAGGAGGGCCTTACTAACAAGAAAATATGTGCTAGTATTCTCCTAAAGCCTACTACATTTAATAGTTCTGTACTTGGTATTAAATCAAAAAACGAGAAAGACCTGAGGGTGTTGTCGGCATTGATTAATTCTAGATTAGCCACATATTTCTTGTTAATGACCTCAAGCTCTTGGGGAATGGAGAGAGAGAGAGTAAAACCCAATGAAATATACAACTTCCCAGTATTGCTGACCGAAGAAGCCATTAATAAGATCGACGAAATACACAAAAAAATAGAGGCTTGCACCGAATTTGACTATGACAAGAAAAACAAATTAGAAAATGAATTAAATAAAATAGTAGAATCGCAATATCAATTATCTGACACCGAGATTGCACTAATTGATGATTTCATAGACACAACGTCTGATTTGTTTGATAAACAAGAAAATTCCAATGCCATATTGCCTGCTTTAAAGTTGGACAAATATATTGAGGTTCTATGCTCCGAATTAGACGATTTTTTAGCGGCATCCGAAATATGCACCAATGCTACTGTATTCCCCACAAACAAAACACTTCCACTAACCCTTGTTAAAATTTCCTTTGAAAGAAAAGAAAAGAAAAGAAATGCTATTACATCAATCGTGAAATTGGAAAAAGAACTATCATTATTAGAAAAAAAATTATGGAAAAAGAAAACAGAAAATATTTATTTTAGAAAAAAACTGAACTATTACGAGAATGAATCCATATATCTAATCCGACCAAATCAACGCCGTTTTTGGACTCGTTCTATGGCCTCGGAAGATGCATCTGAAATAATAATGGATATCTTAAATATGGAGGATTAGTATGGGACTACATAAAATTATTATTAATTCAGTCAAGCAATCATTCTGTAATAAATGTATTACACTTGTTATTGAGGCCTATAACTCATCTATATCAGAAATACACAAACCATATACCACCGATTGGTTAGAGAATGATTTTACGGGAATGCTTGACAAATACATTTTAGACAATAAGAAGAGACTCCATTGGAATATTAATTGCAATACAGAACAGCATCTTCATGACGCATACAAACATCTAACAAAAGGATATGCCAACAAAGAAAAAAGAATTGACATGAGCATGTCACACATTTCTTTTAGAAATGAATTCCATTTTTATATTGAAGCAAAACGATTGAAAGAGCAGGACTACAATTTAAAAAAAAGATACATAGAAACTGGGATTGACAGCTTTATTTCATCAAAATATCCGCAGGGTATCCTTATAGGATATCTAATTGAAGGAGATACTGACAATACGGTTAAAGGAATCAATGACATTTTAATCAAGAGAGGGCGAGGCGACGAAGTAATGGTTCGTCAGAATCATTCTATCCATAATAATTATTATGAATCGACCCATGCTTCTTTTGGAACAATTAGTCATTTTGTTTTAGACTATACAATATGAAACTCTCTTTTGAATCCAATTTGTCGTACCAACAGGAAGCCATACAGTCTGTTGTAGGGTTATTTGAAGGGCAGAATGTTGAAGATTCTGGTTATTCATATAACCTTACAGGTGCACTAAATATGATAGACGGTATCGCCAACAAATTAGTATTGACAGAGGAACAAGTATTGAGAAATCTGCAATGCATACAAGAGAAAAATGAATTGCCCAAATCCGAATCGTTGAACGGCATGCACTTCTCTGTTGAGATGGAAACCGGCACAGGAAAGACATACGTCTATCTTCGCACCATCTATGAACTCAACCGCAAGTATGGATTCAAAAAGTATGTTATTGTTGTTCCGTCCATAGCTATACGTGAAGGCGTGTTGAAGAACTTACAAATCACACATGAACATTTTCAAACACTATATGACAACACCCCAACTCGTTACTATGTTTATGACAGCAGCCATATATCAAAACTAAGAGGGTTCGCGACTGGCGATAACATAGAGATCCTTGTTATCAATATAGATGCTTTTGCCAAAGATGAAAATATCATCAATAAACCCAACGACCGATTGAACGGACAAGAGCCCATCCGCTTTATCCAATCCGTCAATCCAATTGTAATTGTGGACGAGCCACAAAACATGGAGTCGGAAAAGCGCATTGCTGCAATACAAAATCTCAACCCTCTTTGCACATTACGTTATTCCGCTACACATCGCAACCGCTACAATCTCGTTTATAGTCTCAACCCAGTAAAAGCGTATGACTTGGGATTGGTGAAACAGATCGAGGTGGATTCCGTCATGGAAGAGAACTCGCTCAATGGCGCATTCATTGCTTTGGAAAGCATTACTCCGCAAAAGACAAGAGTAACTGCAAAACTAACAATAGACCAAAACACAAAAGACGGGGTAAATCAAAAGACAGTCACTGTCCGTACTGGAGACGACCTATATAACCTCTCAAATGAACGAGAAATATACCGAAACGGATATATCGTGGAAGAGATTGATGCTTCCAATGGCTGCGTAGTTTTCAGTGGCGGGGAAACATTATATGTAGGAGAAAAACACGACGACCAAAACGATGAGGTAATGCGGTTTCAAATGCGTCGAACAATAGAAGAGCATTTACGCAAGGAACTACGACTAAACAAACTGGGTGTAAAAGTCCTCTCTCTATTCTTTATTGACCGTGTTGCAAACTATCGTTCATACGATGAGAAGGGCAATGTTTTGTATGGCAAATTTGCTCAATGGTTTGAAGAAATATACAATGAACTCATACAGCAGCCGATTTTTCAGTCTTTGAACAAGTATTCTATAGAGCAAATACATAACGGATATTTCTCACAAGACAAGAAAGGCCATATCAAGGATACAAATGGTGAGACACAGGCAGATAATGACACCTACAATCTCATTATGAAGGACAAAGAGACGCTGTTGGACATGAATAATCCATTACGGTTTATCTTTTCTCATACAGCCCTCCGTGAAGGTTGGGATAATCCAAATGTTTTTCAAATTTGCACACTCAATGAGACCAAGTCGGAGATAAAGAAACGACAGGAGATTGGTCGTGGATTGCGCCTTGCCGTAAACCAGGAGGGAATACGTGTCCGAGATAGAAGCATCAACCGCCTGACAGTTGTTGCAAATGAATCATACAATGATTTCGCCAAAGCACTTCAGACTGAATTACAAGAGGATTGTGGAGTGGACTTTACCGGTCGCATAAAACCAAAGCGAGACCGCGTGTCTGTTCATTACCGCAAAGGATTTGAAGCAGACCCTGCATTTCTTGAGATTTGGGAAAAACTGAAAGGTAAAACGACATATCGGGTAAAATATGACACGGCTGTATTAATTCAAAATGCAGCCAAAGCTGTTAAAGAGATTCCCGTAATCAATGCACCGTCAGTGCGCTCCGTGAAAACCGAGGTTATCCTTTCTAACGAAGGTGTATCCGCAAACTATAAGGGAGATAAATTATCTAAAGCCAAATTGGATTATGTCATTCCTGACTACTTGAATTACATACAAAATCGTACAGAACTCACTCGTTCCACTATATACGAAATACTCAATAGGTCAGGACGCCTGCAAGACATAGTTGTCAATCCTCAGTTATTTATGGACTATGCTGTCTCAACAATTCGACGTGTCCTTTATGACTTGATGATTGATGGTATAGAATATCGTCGCATAAGTGGAGCTGAATACGAGATGCGCTTATTCAAGGATTCCGACTTAGAAATATACCTAAATGATTTTACATTCAAGGTCAACCAATCGGGCAAAACTATATACGAGAATTATATCCCCTTAGATTCGACTGTTGAAAGCCGTTTCGCTCAAGACTGCGAAAATAGCGACCAAATAAAGTTCTACTTTAAGTTGCCGGAATGGTTCAAGATACCCACACCGATTGGCAGTTACAATCCAGACTGGGCCGTTATCTTTGAAGACGACAAACGTATCTATTTTGTCGCAGAAACAAAGGATACCGGAACTCCGACTATTGATCTGAATAAACTGCACCCAAGTGAAAAACAAAAGATAAAGTGCGGTATTGCCAATTTCAGAATAATAGATGGTGTCGAGTATCGTGTAGTAAAGAAAGTGAGCGATTTAATTTAATAAATCATATTACATTCATAAAATGAAAACAAAATTTTTCGAACAATATACATTGTCAGATAATGAAATAAGGGCTATACTTGAAAATGGCATACTGGTATTCGACACAAATGTGCTGTTAAATCTATACAGTTACACAAAATCCACACAAGAAAAGGTATTAAAGATAATGAAGAAATATAAAAACCGCCTATGGATGCCATATCAAGTAGGATGGGAGTTTTTTAACAATAGAGAAAACAAAATCAGTAGTGTTCAAGGAGGCTGTGATAAACTTTTAAAATTCATTAATGATTCAAAGAACGGATTTGATAAATTATTAAATGATAATTACAAAAGACATCCTTATATTGACAGGAAATCCATTTCAGAATTGTTTAGCAACCAACTTAAATCCGTTTCCGACGAGATAGAAAAATTAAAAGCACAAGACCCTAAATACGACAAAAACGACACTATTCTAAAGCAGCTCACGCAGTTATATAACAAAAAAGTTGGTGACGATTACTCCATTGACGAATACAAAGAAATTTTTAATGATGGTGAAAAAAGATATGAGCAAAAGACACCTCCTGGATTTGCTGATTTAAAAGAAAAGAAGGATCAAGGACCTCGTCATCTCTATGGTGATTTGATTATTTGGAAACAGATTATAGACAAATCAAAAGCGACAAACAAGGACATTGTTTTTATTTCAGAAGATCAAAAAGAAGATTGGTATGAGAAAGATTCAAACAAACCAAGAAGAGACCTTATAAAAGAATTTGGCACACTAACAGAAGGTAAAAGAATATTAATTTATAGTCAAGAACTTTTTCTTAAGAGTATAGATAAATATCTTGGTGGTGATATTGGTAACGATGTAATCACAGAAGTGAAAGATGTTGCAAGGGAAGAAGAGGAGCGTCGGAAAAGACTGGATGAACTCTTTGATTTTATGGCCACATACAACACGTTGACAAACGATTTATCTGCAGAGCAGAATCGCCAATATGGCAAAAAAACAAGATTCTCACTTAATAATACACTAAGATGGCCCTCATTATCATCAGTTACACCAGAGGCTTTCGACCCTGATTCTTTTAATAAAATTCTCTTTTCAAAAACATATCCCGCTGAATCCTACAATCATTTTACAAAACAACTGAATTTTGAGGATCTATTCCCTGAATTATTTGAAAAAAATCCAGATAAGGACCAAGACAATAACAAAAAGTAAAACACTCCTTCCTGTATAAATAATTATATACCCATCCACAGACGTGACAGCATAAGACGACAATAATATATCTTGACCACCTAACTGAAAAAAACGACGAAGACCCAGAACGCTATGTCAGAAGATGAAATAGCACAAAAAGCGTGGGAACAATTCAACAAAGACCACGATGCTGATGCATTCTTTAACGATGTATCTTCTGTCCCATTTCCTTTTGGCTTCAGACTACCATATTATAAAGCACTTGTCCTGCACAAAATTAAGAGAGACAAAGAAGCTGCAGAGCATATTGCATTGGCCATTAAACATTTTGAAGGGATTGTACGAAACAATAGATGCAACGAGAATTGTAGCGCAAAATGTGGCAACCAACTATATAAATTAGCATATATTATCAATTTTAACGTAGGAGACCATAACCGAGCAAAACTATACAGTATTAAAGGTGTTCAATATGATCCAATGAAATCAGATTATGATGACAACGACTATATTGATTTATACTCTTTTCGTAGATACAACCAGTACTCTGTTCAAGATTTAATCAACAACGAAATCACGGTTGTAAGTCCGTCTGAAATGAATGATCCTTTTGATTCAATATACAATCTATACAGAGACTTTGATAATTTATCCTGCATATGTCCTAACAAGGAGGATATTCCTGGTTTTTATGATATGTTTAACTACTATAGGGTTCGTTCTTTTGTGAAAGGCAATTCCTCAAGGAACATAAAAAACATTTTAATGTGGTCACATTATACAGGTGGACATAAAGGATTCTGTATTAAATATCGACTATCTAAATGTTTCATCAATAAACCAACAGAGAACGGCCATTTATGCCTGAAAAACATACGGTACACAAACAAGTCTATTGTTGCAAGATGCGACTCCATTGATAATGACACCGCTTTCGCAACAAAGAACATCCGTTGGAAATATGAGCACGAAGCACGATTAATCAGCTATGATGTTTCTACCGAATCTCCATTTTGGGCACACCCTTTAGATAAGGCATCATCAATAAAAGCAATCTATTTTGGATACAAATGTGGGGCAAAAGAAAAAGAAACGATATACAATATAGTCAATGGCCAATATCCTGAATGCCAATTTAAACAAATGTCCATTGATACCTCAACAAACATTTATGAACTAATAGAACTACCTTATAATAATTAGGAAGGTTAGTATCATAGCACATAGCCAATCGTTATTGCGTCAGAATATTTATTGAACAGTAAAGATTATCAAATATGACAGAGACCAACCGTATAGAATTCAAACGAGAACTGACTGACGACCTCGACATAGAAAAAGAGGTAATCGCATTCCTTAACTACAAGGAAGGAGGCTACATCTATATTGGCATCGACAAAAAAGGACAAACCGTTGGTGTGGAGGATCCTGATGGCTGCATGCTTAAACTGAAGGACAAAATTAAAAATAACATATCTCCTTCGGCAATGGGATTGTTCGATATTGCAACAGAGACAAAAGACGGCAAGTCCATTGTGAAGGTTACGGTTGCCAGTGGTATGGATAAACCATACTTTAAAACTAAGTATGGTATGACACCGCGCGGGGCATTCATTCGTGTGGGTACTTCTGTTGAAGCATTGCAGCAAGAGCAGATTGACAGGCTTTTTGCTATGCGTACACGCAATTCCATCAGCAAGATAGTATCA
>Ga0247608_10007507_pt1 | contig 11168 bp, 17 predicted proteins | sample 176DNAGHGlowgp2_FD_193490 | JGI IMG/M metagenome (GOLD analysis project Ga0247608, IMG submission 193490) | Sheep rumen microbial communities from Palmerston North, Manawatu-Wanganui, New Zealand - 1766 DNA GHGlow gp2 | ecosystem: Host-associated > Mammals > Digestive system > Stomach > Rumen ... | reverse complement strand
TGTTTTACACTTTAGCTACCTTATAACGCGTATAAACGTTATTAACTTTTCAACACTTATGATATACTATAAGTGCGGTAGAAATATCGCGTCTTAGTCAAACATTATAAATATAACTTTCTTTCAAATCAAATTTCTTTAAATACTTTATTCTAAACGCAAGCTTTTAAAATTTTGCTTGCGTTTTTCTTTTGCTAGCGATAAAATTGAAGTGGTGATAATATGGTTTATAATGATTTTGAAGCTAAGGCGCGTCCAGTATGGCTTGCAGCTGATACTGAAACTTATACATATATAGACGACGTTTTAGTAAGCGAAGAAGAATTAAATAGTTTAGGTAAAAAGCATAATCTAGCGTGGTTTAGACAGCACGCGCGCGTTAAAGTGTACGCGTGGCTACTAAGTGATGGCAAGCATTTTGCTTTTTTAGAAACCTTTAACGAGTTTGTAGATTTTATGTGTAAGCATAAAATAAAAGCGGTTTGGTGGTATAATGCTAAGTTTGATTTTGCACAAATTGACTGGCAATTACTTAGCGGCGAAAGCGGCGAAATATGGCAAATTGTTGGCAGTAATGACGAAGATGCTGACGATGCTGACGATGCTGACGCTAGCAAGAAAAGTAAAAATGCGACTTTTAGTAGCTTGCACGGCGATAAAGGGCAAAGATATAGTTTGAAGTTATGGCACGAGTATAAAGGGCGTGGACGTAAAGAAGATAGGCATAAACACATACACGCTTTTACAAATTATGACTTTTGTAATATTTTTGGCGGTGGTTTAAAATCTAATTTAGAAGCGTTTAATGTTGTAGATTTTGACGGCAAACCAATAAGAAAGTTAGAAATGGACTATCAACAAAATACGTCAGCCGATGGCACGTACACAGCTGAAGCGCTTGCATATATGAAAGTAGATGTAGTCGGCTTATATCATTTAATAAGAATAGCTGACGAGTTTTGCAACGAGCATTTTAAAATACATTTAGCTGGTAAAAAGCCTGCAGTAATGACAGCTGGTGGACTTGCTAAAATGCAGTTATTAAAAGCATTATATAAGTACGATAACCCTAAACTTAATAAAATAAAATTTAATAGTGAATATTTTATGTCGCTTGAGCTTGATAACTACTTTCGTGATACTAAGCTTTATGAGGGTGGCATATGCTTAGTAAATGAACGCTATCAAAATAAGCTTATAGAAGCGCCATTTTATCGTTATGATGTAAATAGTATGTACCCCGCACAAATGGACAAGATGCCAGCTTTAAAGGGCAAGCCAATTATGCTTACGCCAGCCGAGTATGTAAAGTTTAAGAATAAGCAAGATTATGAAGTCATAATCGAGCTTACAAGCTATCAAGCTTTATTACTTGATAAGATGCTGCCATTTATGCGTGATTATAGTACGGGTGATTTTGCTAAAAACATTTATTTTAATAGTGAAGAATTAGGCTTTAAAAAATGCTTCTTTATGCGTGAGTTTGAGCTATACCAAAAAATTTACGATATAGCTTATACAGCATCGCGTTATATCTTATATAAGAAGTCAGTCGATAAAGGCTATACAAATTTTGTACAAACATATTATAAAATGAAAGCACAAGCAAAAGCTGAACATAACGCGCCAATGAAGATGTTTGCAAAGCTTCTTTTAAATAGTGCTTACGGCAAGCTTGCCGAGCGTGCAGCACGTGAGAAAACGCATCGAGAATATGACGAAGAAAATAAAGCTATTAGGCTTGTGCACGATGGTATAGAAGTCGATGCTAAAAGCCTTTTAAGCGTTGTACAAGGTGCGCTTGTTAGTTGTATGGGAAGATGCACTTTAATCAATTATAGCCTTGATATATGTAAGGGTGATTTAGCTAAAAATTTCATATATTGTGATACTGATAGTGTTCATACCTTTACGTTATATGATAAATGTGACGATTATGAATTAGGCGCTATGAAGCTTGAAGCAGCTTGCAAAGCTGGCAAATGGTTAGCACCTAAGACGTATTTTGAAATAGGCAACGACGATGTAGAAGAATTACATACAAAAGGTTTGCCAATTAAAACTATATATAAATATGCAAAAGATAACAATATCAAAATTGATGCAAAAGGCTTAGACAAGCTTTTCAAAGCTGGCGCTAAATATCAAGCGCTAAGCGGTATAAATATAACTGGCGGTAAAGCTTTAATACCTATTGAGAAAGAATTATGCAAAGCCAGCAACACGCTTGAGCTAGTGCTTTCAAATATAGGCGGCGAGCAAGAATTAAACGAGGTTTAAAAAAATTTTAACAAATTTTAAAATAATGCTTGTAAATAACAAAATTAGTGATATAATAATAATCGTAGGGTAGCTAATAGCTACTAGAAAGAGGTTAAAGACTATGACAAAAGAAATGAAGAAAACTATTGAATTATTAAGAGCAGCAAGAAAGAATTTACTTGATGCTATGTACGCTGACACAGTTGGCGGCGACCACGTTTTAACACTTGAGCAATTTAAGAAGATTGACGATGTTGACACTATGTTAAGCGATATGTTAGTTGAAATCGTAGAAAGAGAGGCTAATAAATAATGGTTGATTTAAGAGATAATATAATTTATTATAATGAGGCAATAGAAGTCTATGTTAGACTTCTATACTTGCCAAATATTAAGCAATATATGGCACGCCTTTATACAAGTATTGAAGATATGTTGGCTGAGCCAAGACTTGAAAAGCAAGGCATCAATTATGTGAGCCAAAGAGTTTTTGAAACTTCTAATGTTGAAGCAGTTAAAAGCTGGTATGAGCAAAGAGGTTGTAAGCGTTATGAATAAAATGATATACACTTTAATTCTTATAAGCACCGGCTCAAGTGAAAAAGCTACGTTAAATATACGTAGCGTTTCACTGGGCAAAGATAACAATGGCAAAGAAATGACAGCAACAGCTTTAGAAACTCAATTCTTATCAATGGTTGAAGCTATGGCAGCAGCCAAAGCGATTTTCGAGCTATTGCCAGTTGTTGAAAGTATGGGCGTCTTTAAAGGCGGCAACTATATAAAGCAAATTTATAGAGGTGATTTTAATGAAAAGAAATAAATACATTTATTTTCTTAATAACAAGCAAATAACAAGAAGTCAAATGCTTGACTTCATAGCTTGCCATATAACAAACGATAATTTCAAGCTTACGCACGAAATATCAATAGATGTTGCTAATTATGATTTAGCTATAATTGCAATTACTAAGATGCAACGCATAGCACGTTTGTATAAGCATTATATTGCAGTCGGCTTCGATTATATAATTGAGGCGGTGAGAATAGATGTTTAGTAAAGCAGCTCACAAAAAATATCTTAAAAGCTTAGCTGATGGCGTGTTAAACGCCATCGCTAAAGCTTCAAATTATAAGCCCAACTCGGTTGAATATAGTACAATTCTAACTACAATAAAAGCTGACTACGATATACTTTATCTAAATTGTAATGACGAAGAATTTAACAAGTATGAAAATTATATTTTACACGTTGTTAGCTATTTATACAGCCCAGTTATTGAAGCTGATGTTAAAGCTTTATTTACTAAGTGCAAAGATTTTTGGGCAAATCTCAAAGTAGGTGATTAAATGACTTTTGATAAAAGATATGTACGTGCTATTGTAAGCAAGTACGAAATAGTATGCTCGAAGAAAAACGTACGTGAAGTTTACTTTTGTAGCGTAAATGATTTAATAAATAGCGTTTATTATATCATAGGTGTTAGCGAGCTGGGAAACCAGTACAAGCTCACAAAATACGCAGCATACAATTATACACAACAGCGTTATTTTGACAGCTTGCACGATTTAAAGGCTTTCATTGATAAAGGCTTGCATCTTATGCTATAATCTCAATGAGGTGATAAAATGGCAAAACTAAAAGCAAGTGGGCAGCGCGGTTATTATAAGCAACAAGTTTTAAAGCTGACTGGCTGGACAAGTCAAGAATATACGAAGAAGTATGATGTATTTAAACATAAAGTACGAAACTTCAATATCGTTAGTGGACAAAAGCTTTCACCAGCTGAGCAGTTTTATTATAAGCTTAAAGCTGACAAGCGAGCGCGTGCAAATAATGAAGTTGTAGGCACTAACTACAACTTTATACAAACAACATTGAATAAGATGTCAGCACAAACTAAGAGTAAAGCTAAAACACTTGAAAACTCAAAAATTGAACAAATTGCAGCTTCTCATATCTTAACACGTTTTAGCGGTTTATCAAGTGATATAAACCCAAACGAAAAATATCGAAGCAAGTTTGCAGCACTTGAAGAAGATTATAAAAGCGGTAAACTATCTTTAGCCGATTATAACAAACAAGCTTCGGCGCTTGCTAACACGTATGCAAAAGAGAAGCGCAATGCAAATGAAAATGGACTTATCGGCAGTCAATAAACGCCGTTTAAATATAATTTAGCTATTATAAAAATTTAATGAAAAGAGGTATATAAAAATATGGCTGAAATTACAACAAACACAAACACTGAGAAAGAAATCCCAACAATGACAATTAAGGTAAAGGCAACACCAAAGCAAAAGAAAGATGGTACACCTTTTATCTCATATCGTTATCAAAAGGGCAATAGATGGGTAGATTTACACTTTAAGCGTATTGTTAACTTAGCACAATTTGATGGTATGGAAATTTTTAAGTTAACTGGCAAAGTACAAGAAAACAATGCTGGTGAGTACTACGTTTATGATAATGCGTGGGTAAACTCAGTAGATAGCGTTGAAAAAATTAAATAGATAGACTATAATAGACTTGCACAAGTCTTACGTTAAATTTACGAGCGTAAACGACTAATTTTAAAGGCGCAGCCGAAAGCCTAAGTCGCAACCATAGCCGTACAAAAGCGGGCGCGTAAACGCGTAAAGTCTATTGCAAAAAATTAGCTTACAATTTAAAATAAAATTGTAAGCTTTTTATTTTGGTGAAATGCGAAAAATATTTAATAACATAGTAGGCGCTGCTGGTTTAACTTGTAGCTTAGCTAACGCAAATGAAATTGTAAATTTTATTTTATGCGTATTATCAATTATTGTATTAGCATATAATTTTATTCTATCAATACAAGATAAATATAGTGATGGCAAGTTAGACAACAAAGAACGCCAGCAATTACAAAACGAAGCAAATGAACTTCGTGAAGAAATAGAAAAATTAAGAGGTGATAAGAAATGACGGAAGAAGAAGTTAAAGCGTTAATAGCTAAGGCAACTGAAAAATTCACTACTGAACTAAATCAAGTAAAAGAGGAAAACGAAAAGCTTACAAAGTCAGTAGCTGAAAAAGACAGCAAAATCAATGAGCTTAATAACACAATAACTGATTTAATGTTAAATGGCAAAAGCTCAAAAAATGAAGTTAAAGAAGAAGCTGAAGAAAAGTCAGTAGAAGAACTTTTCTTAGAGCATACTGACAACTTCATTAAAGAAAGATATGCTAAAAGAAAAGAGGTAAATAACTAATGGCAACAACTTTCGATTATGGTACATTACCAGCAAACTATCAACCAAGTTTTGAAGAAACTACCGGCTTAATTAAAAAGGTAGCAATTCAAAGTATTGAACACGCAAAAGCATCTAACCCGCTTGCTTTCTTAGATAAGGGAAGTATTGACACTGGTGAAATCGTTGAAAAATCAAAGATTATGCTTAAAGATGCTAAAGAGTGGACTGACGAAGAAGCTGACGAGTTTTGGGCAACTCATAGTGACTTCAAGACCGTTTATTTTGACAAGTATGACAAAAAGCAATTCGGCGTTAGCGTTTCAACTGAACGTATTAGAAGTATTATCGCAAATAAGGGCGTTGGTACAGCTGAAGTTATTGACGAAATTGTAGGCGGTTTATCGCAAAGTGAATTCAACTACGATTTCTCAAGTATGAAAACATTGTTAAAGAATAGCGAGCAATATCTAACTAAAGCAGCTGATGTTAACAACGGCAGCGACTTAGTATTACAAATTAGAAACGCTATTACAAAAATTAAATTCTACAATGACAGCTACTTCGGCAACAATATTAGTGGCGTTAAAGACGAAACCCCTGAAAATAGAATTCGTATTGTTATGCCTGAATATGTACGTAATAAACTAGACGTTATTACATTAAGCGCTATCTATAATCTTGAAAAAATGAACTTAGTAGCTGAAATTCATACAACTGATGCTGAAGATGGACACGTCTATATTTTTGACGAAGAAGCTTACGGCGTACATACTCGCTTACGTGAAATGACTGACAAGCGTCACGCAACAAATTTAAAGTATTACTACTACTTAACAATTTCTAAAATGCGTTATTATTGCCCATTATTCAAAGCTACTTACATTGATGCTTCTCAATTTGTAAACCCATCTAGTCCAGCTGAACCAGTTGAACCAGCTGAACCAGTTGAAACAACTGAACCAGCTGGCGAATAGTAATGAGGTGATACAATGGCTAAAAAGCAAAAAACAAGCGAATTAGTTATTGATACACTAGAATTAAGAAACGCGTACAAGCAAGTCTATTTAGATTACTATTTAGACTTGCTAATGAATGCGATAAAAATTACTGGTGAAGATTTACCAAAAAACGCACCAGCTGACTATTTAAAAAAGAAGCTAATTGAAAAAGGCGTTATCGGCTTCGATAAGCAAACTAAGCTATGGCTACCCTATTCAACTAGCGGCAGCCCTAACGCTTACGGGCGTTATAGTCGAGTACAGCTAATTGGTATAGACGGCACCGTACTAGAACGCAATATTGAAGAAGTAGCGCTAATTAGATTTACGCCAGCTAAAAGCAGCCTTTATAGATGGCTTGAGCTAATGGTTGACGATATTGTTGATTTACGCATAGCAATAAGAGCACAAGCAGTAAAGCATCAAACGCCAATATCTTATGACGTTAGCGACGACACAAATATACTTACGCTTAAAAATGAATATATGCAACGTAGCATCGGCGTACCAGTTATATTTACATCAAGCAACGTGCGTGAAGCTAGACAATACGTAGCTGATGAATATTTTATAATTGATAAACTTCAAACAACAATTAAAAATTATGAAAATGCAATTTTAACGCGTTTGGGTATTGTTGCTGGTAATAGCGATAAAAAAGAGCGCGTGCAGTCTTTTGACTTACCAATAGACTACGCAATAGATAGTATTTACACAATGATAGATACTTTTAACAAAGATGCTAAAGATAACGACGTTAAAGTTAAAATGGAAATCAACGGCGCTATTGAAGAATTATATAATAATGATAATCAAAACAACATTAATGATAATCAAGAAGCAGCTCAAGAAAGTGAGGCGGTAAACAATGACAAACAATAATATCAACCCCAATGAAGCGTGGAGTACTTTATGCAACGTTTACCCACTCACAATTATTGAGGCTATACGATTAATTAAAATCGTATTAAGTGGTTTACAGGGCGTTGAAAATTTAAGAGTGGCAACACAAGAAGAAGTAGATGCTTTTATAAATGAATTTATAAATAATTAAGAAAAGAGGAAAATAACAAATGTCTAATTCAAACACAATTTTTACAGCTGAACAAATGGGCAAAATCACAGCAGCTTTAAATACTAAAATCAATGCAGCTGATGCTAAAGCAACAAGAGCGGAAGAAGCTGCTGATGCTAAGCAAGCACAATTATATCTACATCACATTGATATTGACGGCGATAGCTCATTATGTGGCGGCAAAATAACACTAATCAATAGAAGTGCAACGCCTATTGATAATTTTGACCTTTTCAAAACTTCACTAACTGGTATTGTAAGTTTAGCACTATATGACGAACAAGACAGCGGTTATTATATGTTATCGTATGATAATATTGAAATTGGCGTAAAAGTCACATTTACTAATGCTAAATGTCTTGATGCTGATACTATGACTATCGGTACTCATTTAATAGATTATGACTTCAACTGCAATTATACTGACGTTGTAGAGGCTTTATAGAGGTGATAAAATGTTAGATAGCATAACAAGCGCTGAAATAACTGAATACTTACGTGACTATCTAACACGCTTTAGCTTACCCGCCGTTTTTGATACAATTCAAATCGGCGATAAAAGCTTTAAAGATTTATTTATAGCTAAGTTTAATCTTTATGAAATAGGTTTTGAAACCGAAGAAGAATTTAACCAAAAGCTAGAAATGCAAGCGGCTATCGTATTTAACAAGTACGCGCCGCTTGTTGATAAATTTAACAGCGTGCTTGATAGCTTTAATAAGTCAGTAAAGACTAATAAAGGCTGGCAGTATAACAAGTCAAATCTTAAACAAAATCAATACGATAATAACTTATCGTCAGCTGTTGAAGATGACGACATAAGCGCTCAGCTTGCTAGCGAAAACATTAATGACAATAAAGGCGAAAACGAAGAAGCTACAACATCAATAACTATTGACGATTATATGAAAGCTCAAAACAAGCTTGAAGCTATCGGTTTTAAAATGCTTAATGAGTTTAAACCTTTATTTATACAAATCTTTTAAGGCGCTATTTAGCGTCTTTTATTTTAAGAGGTGATAAAATGATAATTTACCTATTTAATAGCGTTAAGCTTGATAGAAGCTTAAACAATGTTTTATATATGCCAAACGCTCAAGCACGTTTGCAATATTTACAAGCTAATTATTCTTATACTATCAAAAATGCTGAAGATAAATACCTCAATGAAACAAGACTAATATTGAAGCTCGGCAGTGATTTTGGCGCTAATTTAAACTATTTAGCAGTTGTTGACAATTTAGCTTTAAAGCCAGTTAGATTTTATTTTGTTGATAATATTACACAGCAAACAAATAATAACTACTTAATCAATATTACACTTGACACTTTTGCTACATATTTCACAAGTGATTTAGAAGTAAGCAACTTGAGTTTAATTAGTCAGTCTAATTTACTTGACAATGAAATGGCTAACTATGCATCTAATATTTCAATTTTATCTAACGTACTTGAAAGTAATCAAGAAAATGAAAAGCTAAGTATTACTGGAAGTATTTTAGAGAATAACGGCTTCTATATCTTATTAAATTGCCACGGCACAAGCGCAGTAGGAATGACTTTTATTTTTAAAAGTGAAAATATAACTGAGTTTGGAAAATATTTAAATGCTATCAACGATTTAGTTTACGAAAATGCATATGCAACAAGTATTCAATATAGCTACATAATAGATAGTATTTACTATTTGCCATTTAATATGCTAGATTTAAACGTACGTGGTGATTATAACTTCGGTGCAACAAATAAGGTTAAAGCTGATTATCTTTCTAATGTCATTTTAACAAAAGATTATACAAATATTAAAACTAACCCAAGAAAACGCTTAGCAATTAAATACGGCGAAAATATTGACTATATAAATACAAATCTTACTAAGTTTGATTTAAAATTTAAGGGCGCTGCTGGACACGGCGTATTTAAATTTTTCTTAGGTATTGACAACGAATATACTGATATAACTGATAGATTTCAAATGAGCGTTTATACTGATAGCTACGCACAATATGAAGCTTTTAATAAATCAATTATGAATTATCAAAGCTATGCACGCGAAATGGCTTTAGCTACTGGTTTATTAAAGACTAGCAGTAATTTAATAGCGGGCTTAGCATCGCCAAATCAAATCGGCGCTATCAATAGCGCAGCTGTGGGTACAATGAATAGTATAGTTGCTTATGATGCATCAACTAAAACTGAAACAGCAAAATTTACCGATATGAGAAACACGCCAGTAGCTTACGGCAGTGGTTTAAGTGGTTTTGAAATATATGATAGAGGTATAAAGCTCATTGAGCTAACGCCATCAAACAATGACGATATTGAGAGAATAAGCAATTTATACGGCTACGCTTTCACAACAACTGATATACCAGCAGCAAACAATAATATTTATATTGCTAATGCCTCACCATACAATTTTAGATATTTCAAATATGAATATATTTATTTTAACTTAGTGAAGTTTGATAATAAAATATTAAATGAGCTAACAGCCTTATTTACTAGAGGCGTACGCGTATGGTATAAAGCTTCTAATTACTTAAAGGCGGTTAACTGGTATGTCGAAGCTTAATTATCTCGATTTAATTGACACTGAGTTAGGCGGCAAGCGCGTAAACATTTTAAGTTATAAAGCAATAATTAATGCTTTACTTATGACACGCAATAAAGGTAAGACAACTTGTCTTATCGCGTGGCGTACAGCAGCATTTATTAAACGTGGCAAAACTACAACGTGGACACGTGTATTTAAAAACGAGCTAAAGAAATGCAAGCGCAACCCCATTAAAAAAGTAATAATAAAAATACTTAAAGAAAAATATAAACTTGAAGTTAAATTAGAAGATTTTAGCGTACACGGTGACAGCTTATGCTATAAAGGTAAGCCGTACATAAACTACGTGCGTTTAGGCGCTCAACGTAGCGAAAAATCAAACGACGACGATAACGAAGATTGCTTAGTGTTTGACGAATTTACACAAGACTATGCAAGCTTACGTCGCTATCGTGGCAACTTCGTAGAAGATTTTAACAACTTATTTATATCTAAGAAGCGTCAAAAGCAATATAGAGTATTTTTACTCGGTAATGCTGAAACACCCAGCAACCCACTTTTTAATTATTTTGGCATTGATAATTTACCTAATGATTTTGAGGGCGTAAAGACTTATAGAAACGGCTCAATTTTAGTCGCTAAGTCTAATGAGTTTATTGAAGATTTATCGCAAGTAAGCACCGACTATGACGCAAAAATGAAAGCATTATTTAAAGGTACTTCTTTCGATAAGTATTTACGTGAGGGCGCAACGCTATCAAATAACGTGCAGTTTATAAAGAAGATGCCAGCAACAGCTCGCTTTTATGCATCGTTTATCGTTAATAATTATCGTATGACAGCGTTTTATAACGGCAACGATATTTATATCATTAAAGGCTTAGACGAAAGCCGACACGTTATAAACGTAATCGAGCCAACAAGAATTAAAAACGCTTATTTATTAAGTAGCACTGATAAAAAATATTTTAGTCGTTTAGCAATAGCTAGAAAAGCAAACAGCTTATTCTATGATAGTGAAGCTACTGCTGACGCGTTTGCTATGATTATAAAAGTG
>Ga0247608_10007505_pt1 | contig 11169 bp, 5 predicted proteins | sample 176DNAGHGlowgp2_FD_193490 | JGI IMG/M metagenome (GOLD analysis project Ga0247608, IMG submission 193490) | Sheep rumen microbial communities from Palmerston North, Manawatu-Wanganui, New Zealand - 1766 DNA GHGlow gp2 | ecosystem: Host-associated > Mammals > Digestive system > Stomach > Rumen ... | reverse complement strand
GGGAACTCAGGATATTGAGTATCTTTTCCCGACCATCGGCTGGGGCGAGCTTTGGGGAATCGCAGACAGAACCGATTACGATTTAACCCAGCATCAGAATGTAAGTAAGCAGGATATGACTTATTTTGATGATGAAAAGAATGAAAGATATATTCCCTATGTTATTGAGCCTTCACTCGGCGCAGACCGTATGGTTCTGGCATTTCTTTGCGCAGCCTACGATGAAGAAAATATCGGAACCGAAGAGAAACCGGATATCCGTACCGTTATGCATTTCCATCCCGCAATTGCACCGGTAAAAATCGGCATTTTGCCGCTTTCGAAGAAACTCAATGAGGGTGCGGAGAAGATTTACGCAACTCTTTCCAAAAAATATGTCTGCGAATTCGATGATCGCGGAAACATCGGAAAGAGATACCGCCGTCAGGACGAAATCGGAACACCGTTCTGTATCACCTACGATTTCGAATCCGAAACCGACAACTGTGTAACCGTAAGATTCCGTGACTCCATGGAACAGGTGAGAGTTGCAATCGATGAACTGGATGCCTTCTTTGCGGACAAGTTTGTTCTTTAAGGAATGCAGTTGACATAACCGTTAATTAAAAAGATTTACATAACGAATCGCCGAAAGGAAATAAACATAACAAACGATTATGTCTGTTATATGAAATTCAGCCCCTTCTTCAGTGAAAGAAGGGGTTTTTTTTACCCCCCCCCGTTTGGTTTACATAAAACTTCAAAAACTTGACTTTCAATAAAATATATAGTAAAATACCATATCGGAAATTATGAAATTTTTGTGAATTTTCCCGACCTACTTGTAATAATAAAAAACAGGAGAGAACGGAGAAAAGAGAGGTTTGCCTAGAAAACAAGGGATTTCCGGAAAACAGAATACAGGTTCCGACAGGGAGCGGATCACAGCCGAAATAAAAAGAATCGGTTTTCTTTTTATTTCTTTTGCTGTGCTTTTTTTGATGATTTCCATCCGATCCTTTGCTTCGGACAATTATTCTCCGATTGACGTAAAGATTCCTTTTGAATGCAAAGCGGACGAATCGGGGAAGGAAATGCAGTATGATATTTTCCTGAAAACCATTTCTGAAAAAGCACCGGCTCCGAAGAAAGACGAAAAGACCGTGAGTGCCGGAAAAGGAGGATTTTTTGAACTTCACGTAACGGAACCGGGAACCTATGTATACCGGATCGGTCAAAAGAAGGGAAGTTCCGAAGAAATCATTTATGAGGAAACGCAATACGACGTTTATGTTTATGTGGTAAATTCCGAGCAGGGAGAGCTTTCTCATTCCCTTTCCGTGGTAAATGCAAAAAACGACGAAAAGCCGGATGAAATCATTTTCCAAAATAAGATGAAACCTGTTCCGACACCTGAACCGGATCCCGATCCGCCGGAGGAACCGAAGCCGGAGATCCCCGACGATGCAGCCGGAAAACTGTACAATCTCGGCGGAATGATTGCAAGTAAGACCGGTGAAGTCAATGCTGTATTCGTTTTGTTATTCGGATTAAGTATGTCCGGTCTCTTTGCCGGTGCACTGGTTTACATCGCTACAAAAAAGAAACAAGACGGAAAAGAACGGACTTAGTAAGGAATGAAAGAAACGGGCGAAGAGCAGAATAATAATCCGGAAAACGGAGATTCGATGCCGAAGGATTCAAAGCCGAAGAATCCGAAGCCAAAGAAAAAGAAGAGCGCGTTATACTTTGCGCTGGAATTTTTCATTAAGATTGCACTTACGGCAGCGGTTGTGGCGATTCTGGTAATTTATATCGTCGGCATTTACGTGAATCACTCGAATTCCTGTTACCCCATGATAAAAGACGGGGATTTGATTATTACTTATAAATTAAACAGGCGTTACGTTTCGGATGATGAAATTGCTTATTTGCATGACGGTAAAATCCGGTTCGGCAAGGTTGTCGCAGGACAGGGTGACGTGGTTGACATTCGGGATTCGATGCTTACCGTAAACGGATACGGGGTTTTCGAGAATGCGGTTTATCCGACAACGGCAGAAGGAGCGACGATTGAGTTTCCGTATACGGTTCCGGCCGACACGGTATTTGTTTTGAACGATTACCGCTCGGATTCCTCGGACAGCCGGAAATACGGCGGCATAAAAATTTCGGAAACCAAGGGGAAAATTTTCCTGATGCTTCGAAGAAGAGGTTTTTAACTTAGGTAACTTGCTCCGAAAGGAGTTTGATTATAAAAAATAAAAATCATATGGAGGTATGATACATGAAAGGTAAAAAAAGCAACAAATTGTTTTTGATTGTCGCTACGGTTTTGCTTGCGGCAGTCATGATTCTGCCCGGTATCGGGGCACTGAAGGCAAAGGCTGTGGCAAATTACACACCGGTTGCCGGAACGGAGATGAATTTTACAAAGTATCTTGTGATTCCGAAGGATGCAAATGTTCCGACGTTAACTTTTAATTACAGTGTTACATACGGTACGGCCGTTGACGGGGATGCGGACAATCTTCCGATTTACGCCGGAAACGACACAAGCCGTGTAAGCAAGGTAGATGATACCAAGGATCTTATTACGGTTGCAAGTGTATCATTTGACCATAAAGACGGTACTACAGACGGCACTGATACAGACGGAATTGCCAACAGTACGGAAAAAAAGTATGCGGAAAAAACGGTAAAAATTGACTTTTCCAATGCAAAGTACAGTGAACCCGGTGTATATCGTTATATTATTACTGAGGGTGTAACGGCAGGAACATCGACGGCGGAAGCTGTAAGAACCGTAGATGTAAATGTTGTTGATAATAACGGTTCACTCGAAGTAAGTTATGTTATGTACTACGGAACCTTAACCGGAAATCAGAATAAAACAACTGTCAAGAAAGATACCGATAAGAAAAAGGCAAAAGCAACCGGTATTCAAACCGGTGATAAATGCGATAACTATGTAAATGAGTGGCCTGCTTCCAACCTGTATGTAGGAAAGAAAATTGTCGGAAATCAGGCTTCCAAGGATAAATACTTCAAATTTACGATTTCTCTTACCGACGGAGGGGATGAAACACATATCGGAATCGGCGGCGATTATACTAGAGAAACTATTGCTGCAAATGTAAACGGTGCAACTACTGATATTCCTTCAGCCGGATATACCAATCCGCAAAGTGCTGTAACGACATCTGCAGGTGCTGCGGAAATTGTATTATATCTTCAGGGCGGTCAGTATGCGTATCTGATGGGTCTTCCGAAAGGTACCGCATATACCGTAACGGAGGGAAATTATACTACAGACGGATATGTATCGACTGCGGTTTCAGCAACAAATACATTTGAAATTACAGCAGGTACCACTACATTGACATTTGATGATGCAACAACCGGAAAAATCGGAGATGAAGATATACTGACCGGTTTCGTCAACACGAAAAACGGAACAATTCCTACCGGTGTCATTCTTTCCGTTGCACCGTGGGTAATTGCGGGTATCGTAATTCTTGCGGGTGTGGTATTCTTTGCAATCAAATCCAGAAAGAGATTTGAGGAAGAATAAGAAGAATAATCGGTAAAAGATACAAAAATACAAGCAGATACGGACGGTAAAGGAACCGGCAATGAGGCGATTTTGGATTGTTATGAACATTATTTACGAAAGGCTTATGCTTTTTGCATTTGTGATTGCGCTTCTTGTCGTGGCATATGGTCTGTATGATGCCTGGTATGTCTACAACAAAGCGGGAGATAAAAGTATTCTTTCCTATAAACCCGTTGCAGGTGCTCCGGTAAAAGAAGAATCTCCGATTACGGAGGATATGGTTGCCTGGGTTACCGTGGATGATACCAATATTGATTATCCCGTTATGCAGGGAGATACAAATACCGAATATTTAAACCTAAACCCTTACGGGGAATATTCACTGTCCGGCAGTATTTTTCTGGACAGCAGAAACAGCAGTGATTTTACGGATGATTATTCCATACTCTACGGTCATCACATGGAGTACGGAAACATGTTCGGCGCGCTCGATGATTTTCTGGATCCTTCGTATCTGGACAGTCATGGTTCGGGAACGCTGATTATCGGCAGAAACAATTTAACGGAACATAAGCTGGGGATTTTTGCATGTGCGAAAGTGAACGCATATGACAATCAGGCACTGGATCCGACTACATTGGAGCACATCTCCGAAGTGATTGAGAAGGATGCGGTGTATATCAATACCTCCATTGAAAAAAGCGATCATATTCTGGCGCTTTCCACGTGCACGGAACCCGTGTCAACGAATCGTTTGATTGTATTTTGCTATATTTATGATTAAGTTCCAAATTAAGAAAGACTAAAAAAATCAAAGATTTGTTCTTTGAAAGAAAGAGAAACTTACTTGAAAAAATCACTTAGAAAACTGAAAAACAGAATAATAAGTGGATTAGCGGCAGGAATTATTTTTGCAGGCTCCATGCTGACACCGATGACGGTGCTGGCAGACGGTATTAACGATGAGATGCAGGATAACCCTCAGATTGTTATGGATGAGACATTATCCGAATCTCCTGTATCGGAAGAAAACTTTCCCTCGGATGAAAATGAAGGGACTGAAATTTTAGACTATACAGGAGATGAAGATAAAACCGAAAACGGTTTAAGCGACGAGTGTATATCCGGGCAATCCGAAAATGAAAATACGGGTCTGCAGGATACATCTGAAACAGAGGTTACATCAGAGCTTGAAAGCAGTTCGGAAGAGAATTCCGAAAAGGAATCTGCAAAGGAAGGTGCGGCAGAAACAAAGTCTGTGGCGCCTGAAAGTAGTGAAAGCGATGAGCTTCATACCGTAATGAGTGAGAAAAAGGATGCGGTGGAAGTATCAATTCTCAGTTCTTTGGATGATTCCTCCGTAGAAGTGAATAAAGTAAATGTAACTGCGGAAGAAGGTTTGGAAGTTCTGGAAGGTTATGTAATTACGCAGAAGGAAGCGGAATTCGACAGCAAAGATACATCGTCTGAAGCAGAAAAATCATCAGCAGACTCTGAGAACGAAAGAACATCTGAGGACAGTTGTGAAGAAAACCGGGAAGAGACTCAGGAAGGGATTCAGGAAGAGACTCTGTTTGTAAAGGCTGAGCCGGTAGAAGAACTTGATCTTCTGCCTAAAGAGAGTATGTCTCTTTACAGCGTAGAAAATAATGAGGTCAAAGAAATTCTTGTGGAAGATATCGTCGAGGACAGTACGCCTTGTGAGATTGATTCGAATACGACCGGAATTGCGCTGGTTAAGGATACCGGATATCGTCATTTGAATATGGAATTAAATCCGGACGAGCAAAATACCGAGAAGATCATTACTCTGGATGGCATGATGCCGAAGGATGCTTACGCAACAGTCGCAGAAGTGGAACAGACTTCCGGTTATGAAGGAGGCATGGTTCTTGCTTCATTTGATATTTCCATTTTTGACGGAACAACGGAGTATCAGCCGGGTGAGGAACGACCGGTATCCGTTAGTATTTGTGATGAAAGAATCGTTGCAAATTCCAATCTTTCACTTTGGCATATAAAGGATGACGGCAGCAGGGAAGAGATTACCGGATTTGAAGTGGAAGAAGGGCAGATTTCCTTTAAGGCCAGCGGTTTCAGTGTATATGAAATCGTGAATGTGACCGATAAAAAACTTGTTGAGAGTATAGATGAATTTACCGGAGCAGATTTCGATTCGGGATTTTATCTTTTCTATAATACAAATAATTACTTTACCAATACGGTAAACGAAAATAATGCTTTAAATAAAACAACTAATTTTAATCAGGCTGCAATTTGGTTCTTTGAAAAAAAGAATGAAGGATATATTCTTTCCACGGAAATAAGCGGTTTTGTTTATTATCTTAAGCAACATCCGTCTAATCCCGAGCAAATTGCACTGACCACGAACAAGGAAGAAGCAACTCCGTTTACAATAACCAAAGACGGGGATAAGCAATTTATTTTCAAAAAATCTAATGAAAACAGGTATCTTCAGTATTTAAAAGATGGAATCTACCTTCTTACAAATACTAAAGATAACAGCCGTAAAATATCGGCGGTTTATCCGCCATCCCAAAATGATCCGTATGAAATTGACGGAAAAAATTTTGGTATTATCTACCAGTCCGGCAATGTCGGATATGCTTTTATGGCTGACGGAAGTGATCTTATAATGCCTTCTTTGGGTATTCGAAATCAGAACGAAACGGAAATTGTTTATGTCTCCGAAGATACGGATATGACATATTGGACCTTCCATGCGACAGGTAATGGTAAATACAAAATTTCGACAGAAATAAACGGGTCAATAAAATATCTTAAATTAAATAATAATGTACTTGAATTTGTTGACGATGCTGCCGCTACCGTATTTAGTACCGCCACGAATGCCGGTAAGATTAGTTTTTCAAGTGGGAACAAAGCCATTATTTTTAATGGGACTACAAAAAAAATCAGTGTTGGAAATAGTAATAACAATTCCAGATGGCTTAATCTTGCAAAAAATGCCAATTTGGATGATGGCACCATGGCTGCTTATTCGGCTAATAAAGTCAGTATTTCAGATGAAACGCTGGTTTATGACGGCTGTCAGGTTATTGTCTATACACGTGTCTGGGATGATATAAATAAAATGTATCTGTTCTATGCGATTGACCACGAAGGTAATCTGCATCCCTGTTATGAACGCGGCGACAATATTATGTGGGTAGGCGGCGTAATCAATAATCTTCTCTGGGATTTTACAGAATATCATTATGATAACGGCAAACCCAATTATTATTATGAATTGCAGAATGCTTATTCCGGAAAGTATCTTGCTCCGCAAATTGGCCAGGTATTATCGGATAATAAGATTGGTATAAGTTTACCCGGAAGAAAGGGAGAGGATTATTATTCCAAGATATTGGCCTGGGATGATAATTACTACAGCTATGCCGGAATTAAACCTTCAGATGACGGGAAAACGGTTTTGTCCTGCTCTAAAGCCAAGGCGGAAGATTTCTATTTTGCAATCATGGAACCGGTAGAAACTACTCTTACGAAGGTTGAAACCATCAGCAATTCCCAATACGGAATCAAGATGAAAATGTTTGATTTTGAAAAACCGGAAGATATGGATGCAGTAATGGGCTCTAATTATAAGGATTTTCGCCCTAAAGAAACCACACCGGGAATTTTGGGAACCAAATTAGACAATAACGGTTATCCGACTACAAGTGCAAACAAAAGCCTTCAGGAATTATTTAATGATTCCGGCGATTCCAAAGTGGTAGACGGTTTATTTATTAAAAGTACATATGAAGCTACCGGGTATTTTGAATTTGACAGCTGCCAGAATTTTGCAACTCTTTTGGATGAAAACAACCAGCTGACTTCGAAATTTACCGTTTATAAGGAATTGGGTACTTGCGAAAACAGCTCAAAAAATACCCTTCAGCATGGCCAGTTTTTCCCGTATAATTCAATTACGGCAGGAAACTACTCTACAAAGAATCCATATAATATATACAGTGCATTGACAATTGCCGGTCAGAATAATACGGGCAAATTACCGGATGATGATCCGCGAAAAAACGAAAGGCTGCTTACGGTAGGAAGTGCCAACTACTATAACGGAATGGAACTGGAGGCATCCTTTGTTCAGACACCAAGCGGAAAAGATGCATGGGGACACGATATAATCTTTGAATTTACAGGAGATGATGACTTCTGGCTTTATGTGGACGGAGAATTGGTTCTGGACCTTGGAGGCATTCATTCTGCATTGGCCGGAAATGTAAATTTTGCTACGGGAGATGTTAAGGTAAACGGAACAACGACGAACCTTAGAGCGTTATTTCAAAAGAATTACGTAGAACGATATAAAGCGGAAAAAGGTGTCGATCCTTCAGAAACCGAAATTAAGGATTTTCTGGATACATATTTTGAAGAGGGGAAAACGACATTTAAAGACTATTCCTCGCATACGATGAAAATCTTTTATATGGAACGAGGAGCAGGTGCATCCAACCTGCATATGCGTTTTAACTTGACATCTGTTACCCCTTCGAGTGTAATTCTTTCCAAGAAAGTAACAGGCACGGAGGATTTGGACTTTGAACTTGTGCAGTATCCGTATCAGATCTGGTATAGGCTGGAAACTGATGACGAGCCGAGACTGCTAGATACATCAAATCCTTTGGTTGGTGTATTTTATCAGAATTCAACTCAGGTGGTTGATTATGTTGCTTCATATACACCGCCGGGAAGCAGTACGAAATATGATTCCGTGTTTTTCCTAGATCCGGGGAAGGTTGCTGAAATCCGTTTCCCGGATAAAACGAACCGGTATAGTATTATTGAGTGTGGTATTAACAGTGAAGTTTATGACCATGTATATGTGAATGATAGCGAAATTACCGGAAAGGTGATTACATCTGCAGGTGCAGAGATTTCCCGAAAGTCATACGAAACAGGCTGGGAAACCGTAGAAAACAGACCCCGGGCAGCTTTTAATAACCATGTGAACCCGGATTTTTTAAGAACCATTACCTTCACAAAAAGCGTTTGGTTCTATGATGAAAACGGAGTTGACAAGGAACTGTCGGCGGAGATGGATTCCACTACGTATGATTTCAGGTTATATCTTTCAAACGGAGCAGAGGATAAGCTTACACTAGCTTACATGACTCCTTATTATGTAAAAGATCCCAAGGGGTATATTTGCTGCTGGGATGCAGGTCAGATGAAATTTGTACGCTTTAAGGATGAGAATGGTAACGAATACCAGGATTTCGATTCTTTTAAGAAATCAGAATCCGATTCTGAGGCTGTGGCAGAGTGGAAAGAAAATATCAGGGAGAAGATTATTTTCCATACTTCTCCGAATGGCTCTATCTCTAAAATTCCGGCAGGCTATTCAGTTGCAGTTCCGAATATCCCGGCGGGTACGCATTTTAAGATTGAAGAACGTTTTTCGGAAATTCCTCTTGGCTATGGCAGAACAGAATACGACAGGGTAGATGGTTCGTTTTTATTTGGCAACGAGGAGAATGACGGATATATTCGAAAAGGTGATTCACCCCAGATGTCGATAAAGAACCGTCGTGGCTGGGGAATTCAGGCAAATAAAATATGGAGCGATAAGGACTATACCAGTGACCATGAGACGGTTTATACTGCCGTTTATGTAAAAAACGGAGAGGAAGAAGTTCTTCTTGATAATACTGTTCGCGCTTTGGAATATCCGAACACGTATGTGAGATATTTTATTGAAAAACTGGCAGATGGAAAAATACTTTCGGACTATTCCATTTATGAAGTAAGTATTTCCAATCCGAATCCGAAGATAAATTCCGACGGGGAAGTAAAGGAGCCGGGAACTGTTTCGAGACTTACCAAAATTGACGGAGTAGAAACAACGTCACTTAATGCAACTTCAAAGGACAGTGGAAATACGGAAAAACATGATTATGCGGTAAGCTATTCAAAGGGTATTCCACAGGAAAGTATAGCCGGTTTGGGAGTTGCGAATACAAGAACCGATACCATTACCAATACCAGAAAAGGCGGAGTGGAAATTACACTCTATAAGATGGGAACCAGTACCCCGCTTTCCGGAGCCAAGTTTACTTTGGAGAAAAAGAATGGTGATACATATGACAAAGTGGGGCAATATGTTTCCGATTCTAACGGAAAGATTACCATTTTGTATGATTTTATACGTAATAACGACTACAGACTGGTTGAAACTGCTTCACCTTCCGGATATCTGGGTCTTCCCAATCCGGTAGTGTTCCAAATCGACGGGGATAATCAGCTTACTGCGGGAGGAAATGACACTAAATGGCAGAATGGATATAAGGCATCAGACACAACAAACGGCATTGTTGCTTATCTGGATGTTTATAATAAACCGTTTACATTGAAAGTGTTTAAATATGACGGTGCCACAAATGGTGCGGAAATTCAGGGCTTGGAATCAGCGCGGTTTTCACTGTATAAAGGTGTGGTTGGTATCGGCGGAGCCGTAAAAGACAAGAATGCTCTTTACAGTAATATGGAAACCGATGCAAACGGACTGATTTCGAATATTGACAGTAATCTTCCTGCCGGCATCTATTACCTGACGGAAGAAAAACAGCCTGACGGATACATTGGCTTAAATGAGGATATTATCTTTGAGATTTCTTCTTTGGGAGAAATAATTTTGAAGAACCGTCCTTTAAGCACAATATATAAAGTTGAACTGGATACAAGGGATTATGTAGATAACAGAGAGTATTATCTGAATATCCCGAATACTAAAGAAGAGATTAATGTCACCCTGACCGTAAACAAAACCGTTACCGGTAATATGGGAAATAAAGCAAAGTCATTCGAATTTATTTTTGAGTCTGACAAAACCGGAGAGGAATATGATTATCGAAAGAAGGAATCGGACGGAAAGATTTCCCGTGGAAAAATACAATCCGGAGAAAACTTCACATTGTCCCATAATGATGAAATAATATTTTCCCTGCCACAGAATACGACTGTGACAATAACGGAGACCGATTACGGAAGCGAGGGTTATGTTGCATCCTATAAACTGGGCACGGAAGATGCGGTGACGGGAAGAAGCAAAAAGATCGAAAAGATAGCAAAGAATTCTACGCTTGCATTTACCAATACCAGAGAGGCACTTGTTCCTACCGGAGTAAGTATGCCAATCGGCGGACTTGCGATTCTGATAATTCTGATTTCGGGAGGCGTTATAACCACAATAATCAATAAGAGAAGATATAAAGAGGAGCTGTAACAGCTCCTCTTACTCCTTTTACCGCCTTTTAACTTTTGGTTGCATGACACCCTATAATGTAGGGTTTATTATATACACAATGAATGAAAAAATGATGGAGAAAGAGACAATGAGCAGTTTATATGAAGATTTAATAGAGGGTTTGCAGCAAGCAATCGATTATGAAAGGGGGAAGATAAAAGCAAAGAAGACAATCTGGATTTTGTTTCTGTTTTAATTCGGATTAGTTCTAAAAATATACATTAGTTATGTAAACCAACGTTTACAAAAAGTTTAATTTTTTAAGGGTCTCTTTCACCAGAAAAATATGGCAGAGGACACCCTTTTATGTTATAATCATTTAGTCGTAAGAAACACGGCGTCTATTTTT
>Ga0247608_10007504_pt1 | contig 11169 bp, 15 predicted proteins | sample 176DNAGHGlowgp2_FD_193490 | JGI IMG/M metagenome (GOLD analysis project Ga0247608, IMG submission 193490) | Sheep rumen microbial communities from Palmerston North, Manawatu-Wanganui, New Zealand - 1766 DNA GHGlow gp2 | ecosystem: Host-associated > Mammals > Digestive system > Stomach > Rumen ... | reverse complement strand
GTGGTAGAAATAGGGGGGGTAGGCGGTTTTAATAATTCCCCAGGCGCATTTTTGTGCAACTGTTACGAACTTTCATTGACTGATTTGGTCATACTTTACAAGGCCATGCCATGATCCGTATGATGATATTACGACATACAGAAAGGGGTGATGTTATGGCATCAAAGTACAAGTTTGGACAGATCATGAACCCATGGTTTGACATGCCGGATGCCTATGATGATCTGGTATCCGTTTACAGAACACTGGCCAAAACTGCAGATCAGCGCCTTGTTCGTCTGGAAAGCTATGAACATGATGAAAACTTCAAGAATGCTACAAAATGGTCATATGCCAGAGCGCAAAGAGATATTCAGCAATGGTCAGGTGAAAATGCGAAGCGCTTTAACACGGCACCGCCTGAATCAAAATCTTCATTACTTGCAAAGATTGAAGATATCAAGACATTCCTTGAATCACCTACCAGCACAAAGCAGGGAATCAAGGATGTCATGATCCGAAGGGCAGAAACACTTAACAAGAAATATGGTACAAAGTTCAAATGGGATACAGTCGGAAAGTATTTTGAATCTGAACTGGCATTTAACATGGATAAAAAGCTGGCAAGTAAAACGGCCATGAAGGTTCTTGGCCGGATTCAAAAAGACAAAAAGGAAATTTTGAAAAGAATAAAAGAAGCGGATGCAAAAGATCAGAAAGTGCCTGATAAGATGGTTGATAAGATCATTGACGATCTGATCCAGAACAATCGTGCAGAATTGAAAGATTTCCTTCAGAATTCATGAAATCATCTGAACTGCGGGCAATTAGAAAAGACTGGTTGATCAGGCACCATAGATATTCTTTTTGCCGATTTGATTCTTTCAATTATGATATTCTTCACAACATTATGTATCTTTACCGGCCAGGAAAGAACCATGGTGAAAAATACAATGACTGCATTATAATGGCCGATACGGAAACATCAAAAGAAGTTCCGGGAACTGTCTGCAAGAACTATGTTGTAGCATGGACAGTATCCATCCGGGCTTTTGGTATGAACATTGTCACATTGTATGGCCAAAAACCTTCTGATTTCATAAAATGCATCAATCAGATCATGCTGGCAATGCGTGGTGATATGACTGTGATCTATTTCCATAACATGTCATATGACTATGTATTTTTGCGTAAATTTATGTTCCGGGAATGGGGAACTCCGATTCACCAGCTGAATGTAAAACCGCATTATCCATTATTCATCCAGTTTGCAAATGGTCTTGTTTTTAAGGATTCCCTGATTCTTGCACAAAGAGGTCTTGAAAAATGGGCGAAAGATATGGATGTAGAGCATCAGAAAGCTGTTGGTGCTTGGGATTATGAAGCAAAGCGCAATCAGAGCTGCACATTCACAGATCAGGAAAAAACATATATTGAACATGATACCCTTGCAGGTGTTGAATGCCTTCAGAAAACCATGGATGTCTTGAATAAAAGAATCTATTCCATGCCATTTACTGCAACCGGAATTCCAAGGGAAAATGTGCAAAAGCTTGCTGCAAAGAACCGGGGAAGGGATGCCTTCAAGAAAATTGTGCCAAAGTATGAAACACAGGAAAAGCTGGAAAATGCTTTTCATGGTGGTTATACTCATAACAACCGGCATTATATAGAACGCATCATAGATGGAAAGAAGGATGGTAGACTGATCTATGCATATGACTTTGCATCCAGTTATCCTTTTTGTATGCTTGCATATAAATATCCTATGGAGCGATTCATGCCGTTTGAAAACTGCAAACCGGATTTTATTCTGGCCAATGCAGATGAATATGCATATCTGTTCAAGTTGATTCTGATCAAGCCGAAACTGAAGGATGATTTCATTCCTATGCCGGCGTTGCAGAAAAGCAAATGTGTGAAAACAGTCAATGCCATTGAAGATAATGGAAGAATTTTATGTGCTGCATATGCAGAAATCTATTTGAATGAAATAGATCTGGAAGTCATTATGCAGCAATATGATCATCAGGGTGCATTATGTGTTGAAGTCGAATATGCCATGAAAGATTATCTTCCTAAGTGGTTTACAGATTATATTTATCAATGCTTTGTTGATAAAACCATGTTGAAAGGTGGCGATCCGGTAGCATATTCTATTGCAAAATCAAAGCTGAATTCCTTATATGGCATGTGTGTTCAGAAGCCGGTCAAGGCACTGATCGAAGAAAATTATCAGACCGGTGACTTCAAAGTAAATGATGATAAGGATCCGGCTGAACTCTATCAGGAATATGTCAATCGTTATACATCCGTTCTTCCATACCAGTGGGGTGTGTGGGTAACTTCCTATGCATTCCGGAACTTGTTCCGTCTTGGTGACTGTGCAGGTGTTTGGCTATATTCCGATACAGACAGTTGCTACGGTCAGGAATGGGATACAGAAAAGATTGCAGCATATAATGAAGAATGCAAGCGGATGCTGACGGAAAGAGGATATGGTGCAGTTCACTTTAATGGAAGGGAATACTGGCTGGGCATTGCAGAACTGGATGGTGTATATGAAAATTTCATTTCCGTTGGTGCAAAAAGATATGCAGTCCGTTATGCTGACACAAAAGAAAATCAGGATGATGGTGTTGCAGGGAAATTGAAAATCACTGTTGCAGGTGTTCCAAAGAAAGGTGCTGCATGTTTGAAAGATGATCTTCACTATTTCCATGCAGGCTTTATCTTTGACGGTCTGACAACCGGAAAGAAGCAGCATACATATTTCTTTGAGGAAGATATCACCACGGATCCGGAAGGAAATGAAAGAGGTGATTCTATTGACTTATCACCTGCAGATTATAAGCTGGATTCCGTAAGGTCTGTTGACTGGGAAACCATATTTTATGAAGATATAGAGGTGCAAAGCTATGAAGAAGATGACATATTATGATATCAGAAATGATTTGAAAAGATTCCCGGATGCATGGTGTTATCTGATCTGGTCAAGCCGTGGCCCTGGTAAGACATACAGCACTTTGCGCATGTGCATTGAAGATCAGAAGAAGTTTATGTTTATGAAGCGAACCATTGAAGATGTGAAGCTTCTTTGTGCATCCGGTGCAAGATCGGATGTCCGGTTTGATGTATCACCTTTTGTTCCGTTGAATCGTGATTTTGGATGGGATATTAAGCCGGTTAAAATTGAAAAAGGAATTGCTGGATTCTATCATTGCAATGAAGATGGAAAGCCATGTGGTGATCCGGTTGGATATGCATGTGCATTGTCTGCTGCCAAGGACATAAAAGGTTTTGACTTGTCTATCTGTGAATATATGATATTTGATGAATTCATTCCAAAGAAGCATGAACGAATCAACCGGAACGAAGGTGATCAGCTGCTTGACATTTATATGACCGTTAGAAGGGACAGATTGAACCGTGGCCGGGAAGAACTTAGACTTATATGTCTGGCAAATGCCACATCTGTGAACAATCCAACCTTCAATATCTTAAATGTAATTGATCAGGCTGTTCTGATGGATGTGCAAAACACGGAATTCCATGAAGAAAGAGGAATTCTGATGCATAAGATCCCTGCTGTTGATGTTCCGGATGAAGAAAAGACAGGTATTGAACTGGCCATGGCCGGTACTGCATGGGCTGATATGGCTTTTGGCGGTCACTTTGCCTATGATGATTTTTCAGCCGTGGCACACCGGCGCCTGAAAGGTTACCGGCCGTTATGCAGCTATACTTACAAGAAAGAAACCACATATATCTATGAAAAGGATGGAAATTATTATGCATGTGACAGCCGGGCATCCAATGTGGACAATTATGACTTATCAAGGGAAAACCAGCAGAAGAAATTCTTCTATGATTTCATTGTGAAGCTTCGTGATGAATGCATTGAAGATAAGTTTTACTTCCAAAAGTACACCCAGTATGACCTGATTGTGAATTATAAGAAAATATTTGAAATATAAGGTTGACTTTGTTTTTCAAAAGTTTTATTATAATAAACAGATCAGGCAAACAAAAGAAAGGGGTGATGATAAATGTCAAAAGGCACATCTAAAACAATGACCGTGATCAAAATGCTGCCGCTTCTGCAGTATGTATTCCCGGAAATCAAAAATGCATTCTATCACATTGATCAGGAAACAAAAGAAGAATATGTTTCCATTAAATATGTGAACATTGTGTATGCACCTGCATTGAATCGCTTCATTGAAGATAAAGCATCAAATGCTGCATTCAATGTGAATGTATCAGCTGACAGTCCATCTGCAATGGTGGATGATGTATGGAGAGAATGTAAGAGGAGGTTTGGGTGATGAAAGAAATGTTATTTCCAGAAAAGATGCTTAACAAATGGAATGAAGAATTGGATGCGATTCTTTTATCACATGATGTTGAAGCATTTAAGACCTTCTATCAAAAATGGATGGTTAGAGGAATATATAACATTCCTATACCAAATAGTGATGTCGTTATTAGGGCAGCCATGGAAAAGGCACTGTTTAACAGATCAACAATGCCGGAAGCTGAAAAGAGAAAAGCTGAAACATGGCTTGTTTCACATGGATTCACAACAGAATTATAAGGTGGTGAAAGAATGAGAGAAGTAATAATCTATTTTGAGAACGGCAATCAATCGACATATTATCATGTGGATAATGTTACATGGACAGCCAAAACAATCTATCTGGATATCTACAACGCTGTTCTTAATACCACGGATACTATTTGTATTGAAAAGGAACAGGTCAGTCAGATCTTAGTAAATGTGAGGTGATTGGATTATGTGGGATTTCATTAAATTAACATTGTGTTCCAATGACAGGCAAACAATGATCAGGGTACATTCAATTGTGCAGATGTATGAAGATATAGATTCTAATGGCAAGGAATGTACAAGGATTGATTTTGAAAATGATTTCACAAGAGTGAAGGAAGACATGCTCACCATTATTACTTTAATTCGTAATACACGACTTAATTCTATTTATGGATTAACCGGGGTTTTACCCATATTTATGCTGACACGGATTCAGTTAAGAATATACAAATCATTGACGAACAGACAGAAAGGGAATGTGAAGCATGAATGAACATATGATTCCATTGGTTATGTTTTTAGCCATGAATGCAATCATCTGGATTGTATGCTGGATAAAATACAATATGGAAGAAAGGGGGAAACATGAACAAGTATTCAATCAAAAGGATTGACTGCAATTCCGGCATTGTGGAAATGATCACACATGAAGGCAGCAAGATGGAATGCACAGAAGTGCTTCCGTATGACACATGCATGAACTATGTGAAAACCAACCAAGTGAATCTTCGTGTGTACAAAGTCGGAAAGTATGCAATCCGCAAGAATGCAACAAGACATCTATTCGGATGCATTTATGCAGAAAGTGACGAACTTGCAAAGCAGTTTTTCCATGACCGCTATGATCTGGATGTACAGACAGCTTTGATTCCGTACCGGTTGGAACTGTGCACCGGTGACTGGAAAGTAATTGACACCATTGAAAAAGAATAAGAAAGGATGGAAAAGAAAATGAACATTACAGTATTTGCCAAGAAGAAAACCACCAAGGAAGGAAAACCCTTCTTCACCTACATTGCCAAGCTTGAAAAGAAAGATGGATCCGGAAGCATCACAGCTGCAGTAAAATTCCCGGAAGATATCGTGAAACCCAAACCGGACGAATGTCCCATGAACATCATTGTGGAAAAGACTGACATGAATCTGTCATCCAAGAACCATACGGATGACGAAACAGGTGAAGTATTCACTTCCTATACCTTATGGGTGAAGAAATATGAAAAGGGTGAACCTTATGTAGATCATTCCCTTGACGATTTCTGCTAATCGGTTTAAGATAAGAATCAGAAAATCTCATATTTGTTCCAAAGGTTCCCTGACAATCAGCGATACTTAATCAACAGAATGCACTTGCCCCGGCAGGTGCATTTTGTTATATTTATCATAGAAAGGGGGTATCCACCATGATATCAAAATTAGCAAGTAAGGCAATATTATCACCAAACTGTAACCCAAGGAAGAACATGACATATAATCCTTCCGGAATACCGGATGGAATCACCATCCACCACACGGCAACCGTAGGTGTGTCTGCAGAGGAACATGCAAAGCGCTTCCAGAATCCCGGAAGGCAGGCAAGTGCCAATTATATCATTGGAGATGACGGAATCATCATATGTGGAGTAGATGAAAACAATCGTGCATGGACAACCGGATCCAGAGAAAATGACTATAAGAAAATTACATTTGAAGTCTGTGATCACACCGGAAGGCCTGACTGGACAATATCAGATGCAGCATGGAAATCTATGATTGCATTATGTGTTGATATCTGCAGCCGTTACAACATCAAGCCTACATTCACAGGAAATAAAAAAGGAAGCTTCACATTCCACTATATGTTCCAAAATACGGAATGCCCTGGTGCTTATATCAAGACACATATCCAGCATATCATTGATCAGGTGAATGCCGGCCTTGAAGGGCAGACACCGACACCTGATCCGGAACCAGAAAAACTCACAGATGCTTATTTGGTAAAAGTCACTGTTGACTGCTTAAACATAAGATCCGGTGCAGGCGTGAAATATAAGAAGGTTGGTGAAATCACTGACCATGGTGTATATACCATTGTGGAAACATCCGGTGGCTGGGGTAAATTAAAATCCGGTGCCGGATGGATTGCGCTTCGTTATACAAAGGGGGTGAAGTAAATGGAATTCAATACAATTATCACTGCAATCGGTTCCCTTGGATTTCCTATTGTGGCATGCTGTGCCATGGCATATTTCTTTGCCAGAGTGAATGATAACTACAGAAATGATATCAAAGAGCTGCAGAAAGGCCATGCAGAGGAAATGACCAAGATGACAGAAGCAGTCAATAATAATACTCTTGTGATTCAAAAACTGATAGAAAGGATGGGAAAAGATGAAGGTTAGATTTTATGATTTTTCAAAAAGAAGGAATTCCACAAAGCAGCCGCCTGCAACCGGATACACGGAAAAGGAAGTATATTTGAAGGAAAGTACATCCATAAAGAATCCTTCTTTTGTTCTGAATGCCACTAATTTTTCATGGAATTATGCATATATACCTGAATGGAACAGATACTATTTTGTGGATGATATCATTTCCATCACGAAAGATACAACACAGTATGATCTGACGGAAGATGTACTTGCAACCAATAAATCTGCAATCGGATCCACGGTGGCAAGAATTGCTTTTTCTTCAACCGGATGGAACAAAGATATTGCAGATCCAAGAATGAGTGTATCATCCACAAAGATCTTATATTCTGCAAATTCAAGTGCTACATTATTTAATAATACAGGATGCTATGTCATGTCAGTGTTTAACAAAGTGTCAGGCGCTTCAAATGGTCTGGGATCCTGTTATGTGTTTGATGCTGCAAACATGCAGAAGGTAAAGAACTGGCTTGGTGATGATGCAGTATTCCAGCAGCTTACGAATTACTTCTTAGGTAATCCGCTTGATTCCATTTTTAACTGCATCTGGGTGCCGTTCTCTATCGGTTCCAATCCAGGTGCAGGTGTTGGCACCATATATATCGGAAATCAGGATTCCGGTGCATATGGAATTTCCGGCTATGCCATGTCAGGAACCGGCCGTGTCAGTCATACTGTATCAGTTACGATTCCACGAAGGAATACATACAATGCAGACTTCCGTGATGCAGAACCGTACACATCCGGTCAGTTATATCTTCCGGGAATCGGAAATGTGGATTTGAATATGTCAGACTGGTTACAGTCCAGCACAATCAATATTACTTATGTCTTAGAATATGCAACCGGTGATGTCGGATATTTCATCAAGGATTCTTCCGGCCATGTGATCCAGACAGCAAACACAAACATGGCTGCACTTTGTCCACTTGGTCAGATGACAACAAATGCGGCCGGTGCCGTTGCATCCATCGGATCCGGTGTTGGTTCCCTTGCTGCAATGGCTGCTGCATCTTCCACAACAGGTGGTGTGGCCGCTGCAGGTGCTTTGTTAGTATCTGCAGCAAACACTGCTTTATCCTTTAATAAAAGGGCAGCATCCATCAAAGGCGGCTATGGTGGACAAATGGCCGCAGCTGAAACGAACATATTTTACACAGGTTACTATATGGACACAGAAGATATTGGAACATCCTATGTTTCCCAGAAAGGCCGCCCTGTTGCAGTCACACATGCAATCAGTAACCATTCCGGATATGTGCAGTGTGATGATGCATCCGTTTCACTTGGCGGGGAAAGCTGGGAAAGAGATGAAGTCAATTCTTATCTGAATGGTGGATTTTTCTATGAATAGTATTGACTTTTTAAGTCAAAACTTTGTATAGTAAAGATAGGCGGATGCAATAAGCCCCAGATCAATGTCGTAGGACAGGGATGCTTGCCTGATCAGCAATCAATGTGTCCGCCTATATTATAAAGAAAGGATGGTATAAAAGGATGGGTGAAAGGTTAGGATTTAAAGATATTATTGATTTGGCAAAAGCCGGATACAAACCCGGTGATGTGAAGGAATTGTTACAGATTGCGAATGAACAGAAGGCAGTGTCTGAAGAACCGCCAGTGACCGCACCAAAAGAGGATGTGCAACCGGAAGCGGAGAAAGCACCGGAAGCAAATGCTGAAAAGCCTGTAAGCGAAACGCAACCTGAACAAGCGGATGCACTGAAAGATCTGCAAAGTCAAATTGCAACACTCAAAGCACAATCAAAAGAGAAAGACGACCTGATAAAGCAGATCCAGAAGGATAATGCATCAAGAAATATAAAAACAGAAGCAAAAGAAAAAACAGAAGATGAAGTGCTGGCAGATATTGTCAGAAACTTCATGTAGAAAGGAGAAAAGAAATGGCAGCACGCGCACTAACACCTATTGATTGCTACGCACTGATCAATGCAGTGGCAAAAGAAGCAACCGGCCAGCAGGCCACCATTCAGGCTCAGGATACTTCCAGTTTTGTGTCCGTTGGTGAAACTATTCTAAACACCGGCACCGAAAATACCCTGAACGCATTATCAATCGTTCTTGGCCGTACCTTTACGGCAGTCAGACCTTATGAAGCAAAACTTCGTATGATCAATGCTTTGAATTCCGGTCTGTATACCAACAGAATCAGAAAGATTTCCTACTATTCCAGAGAAGCAGAACCTTCAGGCGCATTTAACACGAATTTATACCTGAATCATGCAATGGGATTTGATAACGGATCCAATCCTTCCGGCGGCACACCTCAGAGCTTGCCAACCATGTGGGAACAGAATCAGCCGGTTCCTTTGGAACTGAACTTTGCAGGTCGTTCTGTATGGGATGATTCTACAACCGTATATGAAATCCAGCTTCAGGCTGCATTCCGTGATGAAGCTGTATTTGCGCAGTTTGTTTCCGGTATCCTTACCGAAAAAGGAAATGACATTGAAACCCAGAAGGAAGCATTCGACAGAGCATGTCTTTTGAACTTCTTAGGTGGTATCTATGATATGAATTCTGTTGCCGGTGGTGCAATTGACTTAACTGCTGCATTCAATGCAGAGCATAGCACCACTTACACAAGAGATGCTTTACTTACCACTTACAAGAAAGAATTCCTTGAATTCTTCGTGGCAAAAGTAAAATACATTTCCGATACCTTAACCAACAGATCTAAGAAATATCACTGGTCACCCACCAAGACAATTGACGGTGTAAACTATACTTTACTTAGACACACACCCAAGTCCATGCAGCGCATGATCTTAAACAGCAAATTCTGGATTGATGCAGAAACCAAGGTAATGCCTGAAATCTTCAATGATCAGTATCTGAAGCTTGAAAACTTTGAAACCCTTGATTTCTGGCAGAATGAAAATGATCCTTTTGGTCTGGATATTGTTCCGGCCATCCCGGATGTATCGGATCCTACGGAACAGACTGCAGGCACCAGAGTGCAGCTTGATTATGTTGTTGGTACCATTTATGATGCAGATGCAATCATGACTGACTACCAGCTGGAAGAAAGCTACAGCACACCTGTTGAAGCCAGAAAGCGCTACAGAAATGTATGGTGGCACTTTGCAAGAAATGCCATCAATGATTTCACTGAAAATGCCATCCTTTTATACATGGGTGAAGGTGGGGAATGATAATTCATTCCAAATGAACCCATAAAACAGAATGCCCTGTGGTAACCCAACCTACTGCAGGGCATTCTTAAAATATTATGAAAGGAGTGCAAGATGTATCCAATCAATCATTACATACCAATGAATTATGAATCCATCAATGTGGATGCCGGTACATACAGACCGTCAGGTGTGAAGTCATACAATAATCAGACTTTCCGCTTCTGGGAAAAGGCACTGTTTGAAAGAGCATGCAGCACATTGATCATTACCGTTCCGGATGAATGGAAAGAACAGAAGAATCTGATGTATTATTCTTTGTTTGCTGCAGGCTTCTTTGGATGCGGCCGCCTTCCGGAGCTGGGTGCATGGTTTAACCCAGGAACATTGTATGGATACAATTTCTATTATAATCCTACACATTTTATTCTTTGTAACCCTGCATTGGGATATGATAAGAATAAGAAGAACGGCAAAATGCTTGAAATCGGAAAAGAATGTCAGGTGTGCAAACTGACACCTTATTATTCCGGTATCTGGGATATTATCGCATATTATGCAGAAAAGCTTGCCACATTAGATGTTGCAATCAATTCAGCCATTGTGAACAGCAAGTTTGCATACATGGTAGGCGCAAAGAACAAAGCAGCTGCTGCAGTCATTAAGAAACTGTTTGACAAAGTGAACTCCGGTGAGCCTGCAGTATTCTTTGATGCAAAGCTTGCCAATGACGGAACGGACAAAGAAGAACCTTGGCAATTCCTTGACCGTAAAGTGAAAGAATCATACATCATTACAGATCTTTTGAAAGATTTCCAGACAGTGCTTAATAACTTTGATACAGAAGTTGGAATTCCCACCATTCCTTATGAAAAGAAAGAACGAATGGTGACATCCGAAGCAGAATCCAAAATTACCGATTCCACATCCAGATCTGCAGTATGGTTTGACACATTGAAGAATTCTTTCGAGATTGCGAACGACTTCATGCAGTTTGAATCCGGAAAGTTGG
>Ga0247608_10007502_pt1 | contig 11171 bp, 10 predicted proteins | sample 176DNAGHGlowgp2_FD_193490 | JGI IMG/M metagenome (GOLD analysis project Ga0247608, IMG submission 193490) | Sheep rumen microbial communities from Palmerston North, Manawatu-Wanganui, New Zealand - 1766 DNA GHGlow gp2 | ecosystem: Host-associated > Mammals > Digestive system > Stomach > Rumen ... | reverse complement strand
CACAGGTCGAGTCTGACCTTCCGGGAAACAGGGGTATCCTGCAACGAACGAAGAGCCGGCAGGACCACCGTAAGAACAAAAAATACAAGTGAAACGAGTGCCACACCGCATACCGCGACGCCGCGGCTCAGTTCATGCAGAACGTTTTCGCACTGTATGATGCAGGGTGAAATAAGACTATTTACTGCGGAGTATGGCGGCTTCCCACCTTCAAACGGTTCATGGCCCGCCGCAGGCTGGCTTCTGCCATATAATACTCCTGAATGCTCTTCTTCTGAAGAATGGCTTCCCGCATGGCGGCCTCCTTCTGCCGCATACGTTCCATATCGATCTCCTCCGGATGCTCGGCGGAATCCACCAGGATGAGCACATCGTTATTCTCCACCCGGAGCATGCCGTCGGAAACCGCAGCATACTTTTCTGTACCGTCCGCCAGGGTATAGCGTACCATTCCGGCCGATATGGCCATTACCGTATTCTGATGATGCGCCAGAATGCCGTATTCTCCGTCCGATACCGGCACCACAAGGGAAACCAGTTCTCCCTCAAAGAAATTGTTATCCGCCTCGTAAATATGCGTCATAAAGGTATTCAAACCGCATCACCCCTTCGATCCCAGAACTCTTTTACAGCGTTTCCGCCTTTTTCTTTACATCCTCAATGGTTCCCACATTAAAGAAAGCCGCCTCCGGATAGTCATCCATGCTGCCGGAAATAATGGCATTAAAGCCTCTTACCGTTTCCTCCACCGGAACATAAACGCCGGGAGTACCGGTGAATTTCTCCGCCACATACATGGGCTGGGAAAGAAAACGCACGATCTTCCTTGCCCTGTTTACCACTGCCTTATCCGCATCGGAAAGCTCATCCATACCCAGGATGGCAATGATATCCTGGAGCTCATTATATTTCTGCAGGTACTCCTGTACGGTTCTCGCCACCCGGTAATGCTCAGCTCCCACAATATCCTCCTCCAGGATCCTGGAAGTGGAATTCAGCGGATCCACGGCAGGGTAAATTCCCTGCTCCGCAATCTTCCGGGAAAGTACTGTCGTTGCATCCAGGTGGGTAAACGTCGTCGCCGGAGCCGGGTCTGTCAGGTCATCCGCCGGCACATAAACCGCCTGCACTGAGGTTACCGAACCTCTGGCCGTAGAAGTGATCCGTTCCTGAAGCTCGCCCATTTCCTGGGCCAGCGTCGGCTGATAGCCAACGGCCGAGGGCATTCTGCCCAAAAGCGTGGATACCTCAGAGCCTGCCTGTACAAAACGGAAAATATTATCAATAAAAAGGAGAACGTCTTTATTCTCCATATCCCGGAAGTACTCTGCCATAGTCAGTCCTGTCAGCGCCACACGCATACGTACGCCGGGAGATTCATTCATCTGTCCGAAGACCATGGCCGTCTTATCGATGGTGCCGCTGTCCTTCATCTCGTTCCAGAGATCGTTTCCCTCACGGCTGCGCTCGCCAACGCCGGTAAAGATGGAATAGCCGCCGTGTTCCATGGCCACGTTATGGATCAGTTCCTGGATCAACACCGTTTTTCCTACGCCGGCGCCGCCGAAAAGGCCGATCTTTCCGCCCTTGGCATAGGGCTCCAGAAGATCCACGACCTTTATACCGGTTTCCAGGATTTCAACAGAAACATTCTGATCCTTAAACTCCGGAGCAGGCCGGTGGATCTCCCACCGCTCATTCTCCTCCGGAACCGGCTCTCCGCCGTCTATGGGGTCGCCGAGTACATTGAACATACGACCGATGGTAGCCTTGCCCACAGGAACCCGGATGCCATAGCCGGTAGCCGTAACCTCCATATCCCGGGCGAGCCCTTCGCTTTCGGCCAGCATAATGCAGCGTACCACATGATTCCCCATAAGCTGGGAAACCTCCATGGTCCTGGTCTTTCCGCCCACACGGACGGTCATGGCCTCCCGAAGCTTCGGCAGTGCCTTACCATCAAATCTGACATCTACAACAGGTCCGGAAACCTGTATGATCTTCCCCTTCATCAGGTATTCTCCTTCTTTTTCTTGATCCGCTGTGCTCTGGCTCCCGCCGCCACCTCTGTGATCTCCTGGGTTATGGCTGCCTGCCTTACCCGGTTATATTCCACGGAAAGCTTTGCCAGAAGCTCCTCCGCATTCTTGTTGGAGGAATCCATGGCCGTCATTCTTGCGTTCTGTTCCGCACAGAAGCTGGAAACCAGCGCACCGTAAATATATCCGGAGATATAGCTGTGCATGATGTTTGCCAGCACCTGCTCCGCGGAGGGATCAAAGCGGAAATACGTTGTATTCTGCACCTCATCCGCTGAGAAATTCCGTCGTTCCAGCGGCAGGATCCGGTCCTTTTTCACATCGCAGACCAGTTCATTCTGCATGTCGCTGTAAATTACCCGGATCTCATCTACCCTTTTTTCTTCATATTCCGTCAGGAGCAGAGAACATATTTCTCTCGCCCGGTGGAAGGTCGGGTTCTGTGCCGTATACAGGAAGGATCTGGCAATGGGTATATTATGCTTCATGAAATAATGTCTGCCAAATTCACCCACCACATAAAGCTGTACCTTCTTGTGACGTCTCATTTCCTCTTCCGCCAGCTTCAGTACATTATGATTATAGCCGCCAGCCAGTCCCTTATCCGCCGTGATCACAAGATATGCATAGGTTTCCGCCGGTTTTCTTCCGGTTTCCGGATAAAAGTACTCGCTGCTGATCTGATGCACATCCTGAAAGATCCGCTTAATTTCGTTCTCGATCTGGGTAAAGTAGGGTCTGGTCCTCTCCAGCTCCCCCTTTGCCTTCTGCAGCTTGGTAGAGGAGATCAGATACATGGCGCTGGTGATCTTCTGTGTATTCTTCACGCTGTTTATGCGGTTTTTGATCTCACGGGTAGTGGCCACGCTGCTTCCTCCTCTCCTGCCGGTTCCCGGCCGCAATCCAAAGAAAGATTATTTCTCCCCTTCTCCTGCCTTCCTGTTTTCTTCCCAATCAGCCAGATATTCGCTGGCCGTCTTTATGATCTCATCCCTCTGATCATCCGAAAGCAGTCCTGTTTTTTCGATCTCCTTCACCAGCATCTGCTGCTTTTCCCTGAACCAGTCCAGAAGCCCTGCTCTGAAGGAATCGATCTCATCCAGAGGAACAGGAACAAAAACCTTTGCCGCCGTAGCGGATACCAGAAGAATGACCTGCTCCACCATCTTGAAAGGATGCCCCTGGGGCTGTCTGAGCAGTCTCATCAGACCCTGTCCGTAGATCAGCTGATTCTTTGTGGTCTCATCCAGATCGCTGGAGAACTGGGTAAAGACCTCCATCTCTCTATACTGGGCAAGATCCAGACGAAGGGTACCTGCCGCTTTTTTCATGGCCTTTTTCTGCGCCGCACCACCCACACGGGAAACCGAGAGACCAACGTTTACTGCCGGCCGCTGACCGGCAAAGAAGAGGTCGCTTTCCAGAAAGATCTGTCCGTCTGTAATGGAAATGATATTGGTGGGAATGTAGGCCGAAACATCGCCGGCCTGCGTCTCCACAATGGGAAGAGCCGTCATGCTTCCGCCGCCCAGACTGTCGGAAAGACGCGCTGAACGCTCCAAAAGCCGGGAATGCAGGTAGAATACATCACCTGGGAATGCCTCACGTCCAGGAGAGCGCTCCAGCAGGAGTGACAGCGCCCGGTAGGCAATGGCATGCTTGGAAAGGTCATCATAAACGATCAGCACATCCTTTCCCTTCCGCATGAAATATTCGCCCAGAGCCGTACCGGCATAAGGCGCAATGTACTGCACCGGAGCCGTTTCACTGGCCGGCGCGGATACCACAACGGTATAATCCATGGCGCCCTTTTTCTGCAGCGTTCCCACAAGCTGGGCAATGCTGCTGGTCTTTTGGCCAATGGCCACATAAATACAGATTACGCCAATCCCCTTCTGGTTCAGGATGGCATCCATGGCAATAGATGTCTTTCCTGTCTGCCTGTCGCCGATGATCAGCTCACGCTGTCCGCGGCCGATGGGGAACATGGAATCGATCGAAAGAATACCGGTGCTCATGGGTTCGGAAACGCTCTGCCGTTCTACAATACCCGGCGCAGGCGTCTCAATGGCCCGATAACCTTCCGCGAGAATGGGACCCTTGCCGTCCACCGGCATGCCCAGAGAATCCACAACTCTCCCAAGGAATCCGTCACCCACAGGGATACCGGCGGTTTTCTTCGTCCTTTTTACCCGGCTTCCCTCCTGAATCTCATCATCCGGGCCGAAAAGAATGATACCGATCTCATCCTCACGGATATCCTGCACCATTCCCTTTACGCCGCAGTCAAACAGCACAACCTCGCCGTAAACAGCGGAATTCATGCCGCTGGCCACAACAATACCGTCGCCGACGGTAAGCACCTGCCCCTCCTCCTCAGCCAGAGCTGCAGGCTGCCACTGATGGATGGCATCCTTAAAGAGGGTGATATAATCCCCTGTCTGGGTGGGATCCTCCCCCACGGTGAGAAGCATTTCCCGGAGCTGCTGAAGACGTCCGGTATCTGTCCAGTCAAAGGTTTCCGTATCCACGACAAGACGAAAGCCGGAGCGGATAGAGGAATCCAGGATCGGACGAACCTTGTATTCTTTTCCGTATTTTTTCTTCAGAAAGGCGGCAATCCGCTTTTCCTGATCATATGTCGGCGGATCTGCGCAGTAGAGGAGCGCAGTAAGATCAGCCGTTGTTTTCGCTGTCTCTGCCATCCTCTAAACTCCTTTCGGCACTTTCCAGGAACTTATCATACAGTTCCTCCGAGCCTGCGTTCACAAAGAGATGTTCAGCCGCCTCATCCAGCATTTCCGCAATCTCTGTTCTGGCGCTGCCGATGATCTCCGCCTTGCGGATCTCGGCTTCTCCCTCTGCTTTCCTAATGATGCCTGCCGCGCTCTTCTCCGCATCCTCTTCGCGGCGCACGCGCATTTCCTCGAGCTCAGCCGCAGCCGCCTTCCGGCGGTCTGCGATCTCTGCTTCGATCCCGGCAATTTTATCTTCGTATTCTTTTTTTGCGTCAGCAGCTTCCTGCTTCATCCGTTCTGAAGCCTCGGCTTCCTCACGATAATGGTCCTCTCTCTTTTTCATGAATTTCTTTACCGGTCCGTAAAGAAGGACATAAAGCCCGGCAAAGAGAAGCAGAAAATTGAAAAGGTGCAGAAGGATCTGCTGCCAGTCTATGTTCAGTGGCATAGTGATTTCCTCTCTTATTTCGGTGTATAAGAACAGTCAGCCTTATTGATCACATAACGAATATGATCAATATGGTTACAACCAGAGCGTAGATAATGGCCGTCTCAATGAAGACAAGACCAAGCATCAGGTTTGTACGGATCTTTCCATCCGCCTCCGGCTGTCTGGAGATACCCTCGTTGGCCTTTGCAATGGCAAGACCCATACCGATGGCACCGCCGGCTGCCGCAATACCGATGGCTATTGCTGCCGCTATTGCCTTTGCCCCTGTATTATCCTCCTTTTCAGCAGCTTCCTCATCTGTTTCATCTGCTTCGGTCTCTGCATTTTCTGCAGCAAGGACGACGCTTCCATCAGACTTTGCCTCTGCCTTAAAGGGACTGATCAGTGCAGCCATAAAGATGACCAGCATGACTGCAAGAATGCCTTTTCCAATGAATCTGCTCTTTTTCATGAATTTACCTCCACCTCTTGTGTTATCTTTTTCTTTATATTTTTTTCTTTTTTATGCGGCCTTTCCGATACCTCTCCGTAGAACATGGCTGTCAGCATAGTAAGGACGTATGCCTGGATCAGCGCATGCATCAGGGTAAAGAGAATACCTACTACTACCGGGAGCACAAAGCTCAGCGTCAGGTAGTAATAAACAAGCTCCGTTACCAGCATACCCGACAAAAGGGCTCCAAAGATTCGGAAGCTCATGGACACCGGGAGAGAAAACTCCTTCAGCGTTTTTCCGACGCCGCCAAGTCCATTTCCCGCGATCCCTCCTGACAGGATGATCAGATAGGAAAGACAGCCCATACATATGGCTCCGTTGATATCCGCCAGCGGTGCGGGAAGCGATATCGCATGTCCCTTCGTGGTGGAGAGCTGAATGCCGAACAGCTCAAAGATGGTTCCCACAAAGATATATGTGCCTGCAGTAAAGATATATGCGCCCAGAAAATGGTTCTTTTCCGGGCTGGAACCCTTTGCCAGCCTGTCGAAGAAGCCGACCCACTCCTCCAGCAGCATCTGCAGTTTTCCGGGAACGTACGTGAACTTCGGAATTACCGCAATACGCAGGATAAGGGCAAACAGCAGGATCACCGCCGTCACCAAAAACCCGCTGGCCAGAGAAGGATTGACATCCATGAAACCAAAGAGGCTGATCTTGTTTTCTTCATGAAGCACGGCGTCATTCATCGCCTCGCCGATGGACTCATGGTGCTCCGATCCGGGCACCAGGAAGATTCCCACTAGAACAAGGATCAGAATGATTCCCGCAGCAAGCAGAAATCTGGTTCTTTTCTTTTTTTCCAAGGCCGATACTCATCTCCTTTTTTCTGAATTTCGATATCCTGTTACAACCTGATATTATGATGTCGGGGTCAAAAGTATAAGCCGTTCATTCCTGCATGAAGAAGGCTTAAATCCCTTATTGACCCTATCGTCATATTATAAACCAATGAACACTTAGATTCAAGTCGTAAACGCTATGCATATTGACTTTTGAACATCCCCCTATTATAATCAGTATTTGTGGAGTATTAAGCTGTGGAGGAAGGTTTGATGTCATACTCAATAAAGGCAGATCAGATTACCGAGGAGGAGCGCAGAGCCGCAAAAGAAAAGCCTTTTCGGAATGGCAGTTCATACTCGTATCTGGAGAATGCCGATGATGAAGACTTTCAGGACGCATATAATGAGCTGGTCCGGAGGATCAGACATACGCGGCAGATGTATAAGGACCAGCTGGATGGTCTGACAATCAGGGAAGCCGAACTGAAGGCTGACATCCGGAGTACAAGAAAAAACCTTTGGATATCCACTGCTGTCACCTTTCTCCTTTGTCTTTTCTTCGGCTTCCGTAACCGGATTGCCAAAATTGCTGTCTTATCGGATTTTTCCAGCACCGTTATGGTCATTCTGGAAATGGTTATTCCGATTTTTATTGCAATCTTTGTTTTCTTCTTCATACCTCTATTCGATATCCAGCTCGTAAAACAAAAGAAAACCAGACGAATTCTTGAAGGATCCGGCTTTGCAGCAGAATCTGCAAAGAAAAAGGGATTCATCACCTTCCGGGACGAACGGACCTTCCTGAAAAACCGTATTGCCAATATCGATGATTACATGGACCAGCTGGTCTTCCGCGAGATCAACAGGGAAACAGAAACGCTCAGGAAGATGGATCTGACCAATATTCTCCGGAAGCAGGGCATCTGGGAAGAGGGCGCTCTGGCCGGGGCCGGCGAGTCCGGTGAGGCCACTGAAAAGGCTTATACCGGGGTACTCAAAAAGGATCCCGGCGAGCATTTCGGTGAGGAAAAGTGGACTGCGGAGCAGCAGGATATTATTGCCAAAATGCGTTCCCTGTCCCTCTTCAGAGAATACCGCGCCAGCACTATTAACGAAATGACTTCCATGAGCTACAATTGGGCTTTTATCAGCCTGACCTCCATCATCGGCGTGTTTGCCTTTATCATCTACGCTGTACATCACTGATTTTCCTGTTTTTTCCACTTTTGTCGGCTTCCGGCAGCATATCCCCTCACTTCACCTGGTTTTACCTATCTTCGATTATGACTGCCCCCTCCTCATCTATCCTGTGTATATGGATTCCGGCTGTTCTGAGACGTTCGAGTGTATCCTTATGCGGATGTCCATACATATTTCTTCTTCCACAGGAAATCACTGCATATCGGGGAGAAGTTGCAGAAAGAAATTCTGCCGACGAAGAAAAACGGGATCCATGGTGCGCACATTTCAAAATGTCCGAAGAAAGCCTTTCCTCCGGCCACAGCTCCAGTATTCGCTTTTCCGTTTCCTCACCGATATCTCCGGTATACAGAATCCTGCATCCCGGAATCTCTATACACATGACCAGAGAGTACTCATTCCCGCTTCTTTTCCGGTTGGGCTCGCCTTGTCCTGCCTCTTTTTTTTCTTTTGCCTCATTTTCCTCTTTTCCCTCACCCTCTGCTGCCAGTTTTCTCACCCGGTCGGAATTGCCTTGTCTCATCGCCTCCTCTTCACCGTCCTTCATTCGTTCCTCCCTGAAATCAGGATAAAGCACCGGTGCCCTGCAGCTTTTCCACTCAGGGCAATCGCCTGCAGACAGCATGACCACCTCTGTTCCGGAGGCTTTTGCTGCAGCAAGGAGCGCTTTCATCATCTCATCTTCCTCCGTTCCCGCCGCAAAAAAGATTCGCCTGACAGACACTCCGTATAGTCCGCTGTTTTCCAAAAGAAATCTAAGGCCAATAGTATGATCACGGTCCGTATGAGAGACAAATACCCCGTCTATTTCAGACATCCCGTAGTATTTCAGCGCAGGGATGAGCACAGTACTTCCCACGCTGTCCGATCCGGAGCCGCAATCCACAATCAGATTCGGTCCATAAGCCGCATGAATGATGGAACAGTCCCCCTGGCCAACATCCAGAAATACGGCTCTTGTCCGCCGTTCATTCAGCCATCCGGTCACGAAAGGAAAAAGAACAGCAAAAGCAACCGAACCGCTGAGAAAAAAGATAAAACGTTTCCGGGCAAAGCGCTCCTCCCGTCCCTTCCGAAGAACAAGATAAACAAGCAGAAGGAGGAGTCCGTAGGCAAAAATCACGATAGGAAGATCCGCATGCCCGGGATTGATCAGAGCAAAGGGAAGCCGAAGTACAGCCCTGCATAGCCGGTCATAGAGCCGCAGGATCACGTATGGGATCAGACCGGTCAGCCTTGCACCGGCCAGGAATATCTGTCCGGGAAAAAGACCCAGAAGGGCAGCCAGAAATCCCCCCGCCACAAGGAAGCTCATCATGGGAAGCACAGCCACATTGAGGAGCATACTGTAAAGCGGAAATTCATAATAGAAATACAGGAGAAGCGGAAGCATAAATATATTCAGCAGAAGCACGGATAAAAGGCCGGGAAGAAGAACCAGAAGCAGCTTTCTTCTACGGGGCGGGAGCCCTCTAAGACGCTGAACGCCCAGGATCTGCCGGGTGATCGCGCTTCCGGAAAGCATAGCCGCAACAGCCGCAAAGCTCATGAGAAGTCCGGCCGAGAAAACTGCCCACGGTCGAAAAGCCGCCAGAAGCACGAGGGAAAGAACAAGCGATGTGGAGCCATCCTCTGTTCTGTCCAGAAGCACCGCTGTTTCCCTGAGGAGAAGCATGAAAAGGGCTCTCATCACAGGAATGCTCATGCCGGTCATAATGGCATAAAAGGGCAGAACCAGCATCAAAACCAGGCTGCTCTTTTTTCCGTAAATCCGGAGCAGCCTCAGTAAAAAATGCAGCGCGCCGGCCAGAAGTGCAATATGCATACCCGAGATTGCCAGAACATGCGCCATTCCGTTTTTCTGGTATAGAAGCTTTGTCTCCCTATCCATTCCGGCCCGCTCCCCGAGAAGCATCGCTGCCAGAATGGAGGCTTCTCTCTCCGGAAACACTCTGTACAGCGAACGTTCCAGCCGCCGTGAAAGACGGGCAAGGCCATATCTCAGCCTGTTTCTTCTCCCGGTAAGCTGAACCTCTGCATCCTTAATAATGTAAGTGATTCCCTCCCGTCTGAGATACTCTGCCTCATCATATCCGCCGGGATTCCTTGCTCCTTCAGGCTGAGAAACCTCGCCATGAAATTCAATATACTCCCCCGGCAGGATTATCTTTTTTCCCTTTGATCCGGCCGGTTCTGCTTCCGCCGTCACGTACCGGAGTGTACGGTGCTCCACTACCCTATTTTCTTCTATGGTTTGCATTTGCGATCCCGTTCCGGCTCCTGCACCGGACCATATACCCGGGGAGATTTCTGCGGTTTCCACCATCACTCGTGCGCCGCCGCAGAGAATAATAATACGTGTTCTGTACGCCGACGCTCTGACGGAAATCACTTCTCCCCTTCCCGCCTTCCATTTATCAGAGTCATCCTGCATCGCGCAGGCAAACGGCCGCTCCGCCTTCCTCCGTTCAATCTCGGCAAAGAGCGATATTCCCACCCCCGCCAGAAAGAAAGAAAAAAGCAACAGAATGACGATTTTATTTCTCTTCGTCCTTCTGCTGCTTATGATGTCCAGCCAGATGGCCACGCCGCAAAGCAGCGCAGCCCATATGATTCTGTTTTCTCCGGCGGCCTCCCGGGCGATCAGTCCCAGAAGGAACATGAGCCCCGCCGTCATCAGAGGTCTTTTCAAGCTCAATCCCCCGTTTCGTAGTAGTAAAATGATTTTTCGGAATATGGTGCCTCCTCGATCAGGTCTCCCCCCTCCGTTGTCAGAGCGATCACATAATTTCGGGCATCCGACAGCCCGTTTAAGCTCCTTACAACAGCCAGCTTGGATAACAGACGCGTTTCCTCCTGCACCTCATCCTTCACGGAAAAAGTCAGATGGATCACCTTATCAGCATCTATGGAAAAGCTGACAAAAGTAATGCCTTCCGGAAGCTTCAGTGCTGAAGCAACCTCCTCCACTGAAGCAGAGAGAGAATCCGGCTGTTTCAGCTGAAATCTTTCCTGATCCGCCTCAACGGAATGCCCCTGTACATGGTACAGCGTAATGGTTCCCGCCGCAGATATGATGGTATCCTGCATGGCAGTACCTTCTTCTTTCTTTTTCCCGCAGCCGGAAACTGCCATCATGAGTGCCAGAAGAAGGATGACCGCCGCAAATCCGCTTTCCTTTATCTTGCTGATCTTCCGTATCTTGCTGATTTCCATTATCTTGCCGCTTTTCCGAATCTTGCCGCTTTCCTTTATCTTATTGCTCTCCTTTAGCCTGTCAATTATCCTTATCCTGCCCGTTTTCATTCTCTCCACAGCCCTGCTGGATTCAGCCTTCCTGCCGGATTCAGCCTTCCTGCAATTACCTGTATTTCTGCTTTTCTCAGCGATGCCGTAATGCTTCATCATTCGCTCTCCTCCTTCTTCAGGGGGATGCGAAGGGAGAAAGTGGTTCCCTGTCCC
>Ga0247608_10007496_pt1 | contig 11177 bp, 9 predicted proteins | sample 176DNAGHGlowgp2_FD_193490 | JGI IMG/M metagenome (GOLD analysis project Ga0247608, IMG submission 193490) | Sheep rumen microbial communities from Palmerston North, Manawatu-Wanganui, New Zealand - 1766 DNA GHGlow gp2 | ecosystem: Host-associated > Mammals > Digestive system > Stomach > Rumen ... | reverse complement strand
CATGCTCGAGGCCATTGAGGGCAAGACCCTGCCAGGCGTGGCTGCTATCCTGGGCGAGTAATCCACATTGCATCATCAGGCGACTTGGACTTTATTCGGGTTCAAGTCGCTTGCTTATATGCTTTATCAGGAAAATGATGTAATTTTGTAGCAACTAAGAAATAATTGAACTGAAGCAATGAAGGAGATTTATTTTGCAGGGGGATGTTTCTGGGGAACAGAGCATTACTTCAAGCTGGTGAACGGTGTAGTCGAGACCGCTGTGGGCTATGCCAATGGCCACACCCAGAATCCCACCTATCAGGATGTGTGTACCGACAAGACAGGCTTTGCCGAGACTGTGCGCGTGGCCTATGACCCCAGTGTCATTTCACTGGAGTTCTTGACCGAGATGTATTTCAAGGCCATCGACCCGACGAGCGTCAACCAGCAGGGCCACGACAAGGGCACCCAATACCGCACGGGCATTTACTATACCGACGAAGCTGATGTTCCGACTTTAGAAACAGTGTACAGGCGTGTACAAGCCGAGGTGCGCCAGCGCTTGGCTGTGGAATTGTTGCCGCTCAAGAATTTCTATACTGCCGAGGAATACCATCAAGACTATCTGGACAAGAACCCTGACGGCTATTGCCACTTGCCATTAGAATTGTTTGAGATGGCCAAACGCGCCAACCGTTGAGTCCATGACGTTATTAAAAGAGGCAAGGCTCTTTATCAGGCGTTGGTGCGACCGCGACCACCGGTGGATGTCAATACCCGTTGCGGCAGCCGCTCTGCTGGTGCTGCTGGTACTCGTCAAGAGTTGCCAGGGCATCGTCTATAACTATAGCAACGAGTGCCGGATCTACAAGTTGGGCTACACCATCGAGGAAGCACGCGTCATGGCCGGTATCCTGAATGACCAGCAGGTCGATTCACTCGTTGCCCGCGGGGAACACGACACCATCGCTACCGTCGTTATCAACGCCCGCTACTTCATTGCGGCGAACTTTGACCGTTACCTGGCTTTCCACAAGCAGGACACGACCGCGAGGACCGTGGGCGACATCATCTCGCTGGTCAATATCGGGGCCGACGGTTATCAGTCCCCCTCACCATGTGACACAAGCAAGGGTTACTTGATGCTGGTCAATGGTCGCCATTACCTCGATGAGAATTACACTCCCGACAGCTTAGTGACATTCAGCAAGGAGTACTGTTATGAGAATCAAAAGGCACTAAAAGCCGTTGTCGAGGCCTTCATGGCGATGCAACAGGCCTGCAAGGAGCAGACCGATGCTCAGTTGATGGTCAACTCGGCCTATCGCTCCTATCAGGATCAAACAGGGACCTACAAGCGCAACCCAAAAGGATATGCCGCTCGGGCAGGAAACAGCGAGCACCAGACAGGACTTGCTATCGATGTCACGTCGCGGCAACATCCCATGAGGGGGCCGTTTGAGCCCTCTAAGGAAGGGGTGTGGATGCGTGAGCACTGCCACGAGTTCGGTTTTATCCTGCGTTATCCCGAGAAGCAGTCACTGGTCTTTGGCTTTGCCTACGAGCCGTGGCACTTGCGCTATGTGGGCGTGGAAGTTGCTACCCGCATTCATGACGAGGATATCACCTTCGACGAGTACTATGCGTTTTATTTAGATAATAGGCTGTAGGAGGTCTTTATCTTTTATAGTAGGATGGCTTGATAGGAGGCGGGCGGGGTTAATGGAGTACCTGGTTCGTCGTTGACTATCTTGAAGCGTCCTCGCAGGCCGTGGCGCTTGCCCATGGCAGCAGTGATCATGCCCATGGTCATGCGCAGGTTGACTTCCACACAGGGATTCAACGCAATATTACCATCATCATTGCGATAGAGCATCATGTCAACGCCCAGAGGGCCGCTATAGTGCGGGGCAACGAGGGTATCGATTGCTTTTAGCACTTTTTCCACCGCTGTGTCAAGGTGGGGGTACTGATAAAGCAGGAATTGATGCAGTTCTTCCATCGGAGCTACCCTACCCGTCCCGAACTGGCTGTGGAAGTCGCTGTCAAAGACGGAGTAGCCCGTCAACATGGTCTTGCCGTCAAGGCACTCGCACTCGACAGCAAAGTCCTGTATGCCGTCCAACCCCACCTCGCACAAGAGCGAACCTTGCCGCTTCAATGCTCCCTGTATCCAGCGTGGCACGTGTTTGTCGGCTGTCGGGGCGATCACGCGGTAGATGCCCTTGCCGCTGCCCGACCACGGCATCTTGAGGTAACAGCCCGGGTGGCTGCACATGAATGCGGTCACATCGTCAATGGTGCTCAGTTCCACTGGACAGGGCGAGAAATCGCTGCCTAACGCCTGGTGAATTGCCATGCTGATGCGACGGTGGGATAAGCGACGTACCCAATCCAGTTGCCCGTCGTTGGGCAGATAGCTGGTCGAGACACCCGCTTGCAACAACTGGTAGCGCAATGCGGCATCCCAGCCCCATGGGTGAATGCGGCAATCGCCGATCTCGGCCATTTGGCTGATGGGGACCGGGATGATGTCAAGATCATGGTCATGGAGCCAACGGCGGTCCTCATCGATTGAGCAATCATCGGGGATGGCGATATAGGAGCCCGAGGGGGCTAACCATGACGGCAACAGCCGCAGGTCGTGACGCAACTGGCGGGCAAACGGCGGCGCGGTATAGTTGTGCGCCCCATGGGCCAACGCCAAGTCATGCTCGGGATTGAAAAGATAGACGTCAACCATGATGGGATGAAGACTGTGTCATAATTCCGCATCGTGTTTTTAATCGGCCCAACGGCCGAGCGAAACTCTATCAATGCTACCAGTTGCCAATTAGGACACAGCCTGATACATAACAATTATTTCACGGTGATGTTGACGCTGGATGCCATGCCCGTAGCGGGATCCTTGACGGTGAGGGTCATCACGCCTGGAGTCTTGCCGGCCTGGCAAATGACGACCAGCTGGCCGTGGAACAGGCTCATCTGGGGCTGGGTGAACGGTTCCAGCGAGGTGGCATCGCCGTTGCAGGCAGCTTTATAGGTGCCTGCTCCCGTGACACTGAACTGCAAGCGATTGGCCGCATCGGGGCACAGGGTACCGTTTTTATCCACGAGGCTCACGGTGACATAGGCCAGGTCATTGCCATCGGCAACGATAGTCTTGCGCTCGGGTTCCAGCAGCAGGCGTTTGGGCTTGCCTGCGGTGCGCACGATTTGTTGTCCTGCCTTGTTGCCCTGCTCGTCATAGACAACCACCTTTAACTCGCCGGGCTGATAGACCACATTGCGCCAGCGCAGGCGATAACGATCCAATCGGGCGGTGTCGCTCTTGGTGATGCGACCCTGGCTCTTGCCGTTGACAAAGAGCTCGGCGCTGGGATAGTCGGTATAGCAATAGACGGGAGTCACCTTGCCCTTGCGGTCGGGCCACGTCCAGTGCGGCAGCAGGTGGATGGTGTGCTCCTGCTTGTTCCAGTGGCTGCGATACAGGAAGTAGCGGTCCTTGGGCAAGCCTGCCAGGTCACAGATGCCAAAGTAGCTGCTGCGCGAGGGCCAGTATTCGTCGTAGGGCGTGGGCTCGCCCAGGTAGTCATAGCCTGTCCACACAAACTCGCCCACGGTCCAGTCACGGTCGTCCTGCATCTTCCAGTCATCATCGGGCAGATTGCTCCACCAGCAATATTCCACGTCATAGCCCGAGCATTGGCCATCAGGCCAAGCCTTGTTGGTGGCAACGGTATCGGGGAAACAGTAATGGCCACGGGTGCTCACGGTCGATGCCGTCTCACTGCCCAGAATAAAGCCTTGCGGCAGACGCTCGATCATCTCATCATACTTGTGGACGCGGTAGTTATAGCCAGGCACGTCGGCCACCTGGGCAAATCCGCACCAGATGGTGCCGTCGGGCTGGTCCATGCCGCAGGTCACCATGCGGCTGGGGTCATACTGGTGGCACAAGGCGATCAAATTCTTGTAGCGCTGCACTCCCGCAGGTTTCCACTGCTCAGGAATCTCGTTGCCCACACTCCACATGATGATGCTGGGATGATTGCGGTGGTTGAGCACCAGGTTGCGGATGTCCTGCCGCCACCACTCGTCCCAGTAGCGGCCATAGCCGTTGCGCACCTTGGGCTCCTGCCAGCCGTCAAAGCTCTCGGCCATGACCATCATGCCCAGGCTGTCGCACACTTCCATCTGCATGGTCGAGGGCATGTTGTGGCTGGTGCGGATGGCATCGGCTCCCATGGCCTTCATCATCTTGATCTGGCGGATGAGGGCCGTCTTGTTGATGGCGGCACCCAGCGGACCCAGGTCATGGTGCAGGCACACGCCCTTGATGCTGCGGCGCACACCGTTGAGCTGGAAGCCTCCCTCCTTGCTGAAGGAGACCGTGCGGATGCCCACGCGCGTGCTCTGGCGGTCTATCTCGCGGCCCTGACGCTTCAACACCGCGGTGAGGCAATACAGATTGGGAGCCTCGGGCGACCACAATGCAGGATGCTCAACCGTCATGAGCGTAGCGAAATGTCCGGTGCCGTCGGCATGAGTCTGCCGTGACGACACCACACGACCCTGCCCGTCACTGACGGTCAGTTCCAGGAGATAGTCTTCATCCAGGTCGGCACCCTCATCGAGCTGATGCTCGACCTGCAGGGCAGCCTTATCATCCTCGATGCCCAGCGTGTTCCAGTACAAGCCCCAGGGATCCAGGGCGTTGCGCTCAACTGTCGTCACCAGCGTGACAGGCCTGTAAATGCCGCCGCCAGGATACCAGCGGTTGCTCTCCTCCAGATTCTCGAGGCTCACTTCCAGGTCATTGGCACTGCCGTCGCTGTGGATATAGGGAGTAACATCGATGATGAAGGCATTGTAGCCGTAGGCCCAATGTCCCGCCAGCCGACCGTTGACATAGACATGGGGATCGGCCATGGCACCGTCAAACTTGAGCAAGGCGTGGCCATGCCCACGAGGCACAGTAAAGGTGGTCCTATAGTAGCCCTTGCCTATCCATGGCAGTGCTCCTGAGCGTCCCGACTTCTCGGTAGCGACATCCTCGCCATTCTCCTTGATGGCCACGACCTGCAGGTCCCATTTCTTGTCAAAGGGGCCGCTGATGGCCCAATCATGAGGCACGGTCACAGCGCGCCAACTGGCGTTGTCGCGCGAGAATTGCCATCCCTCACTCAGGGTGACTTCACGATGAGTTTGTGCCATTACTGTGGAGGCCACAAGGGCGGCCAACAGGATGATTGTAGCTCTCATTGTTGTTGTTTTAATTGTTGATTGATTGAATCGATGTAGTTCAGGATCTCGTCACGGCCGCGGGCATCCTCGCTCGAGGTCATGAAGACGGGGGGCAGTTCCTCCCAGGTCTTGCGCAAGACTTTCTTGTAGTCCTCAACGGCCATGGGACCGGCTACCTTGCCGAGCTTGTCCATCTTGGTGAAGACTATGGAAAAGGGCACGCCGTGCTCGCCCAGCCACTCCATGAACTCGAGATCGATCTTCTGGGGCTTGAGGCGGCTATCGACAAGGACAAAGAGGTTAGTCATCTGCTCACGGCCCAGCACATAGCCCTGAATCATGCGCCACAACTGGTCGCGGCTCTCCTTGCTGCGCTTGGCAAAGCCATATCCGGGCAAATCGACGATATACCACTCACCATTAATGATGAAGTGGTTGATCAACATCGTCTTGCCTGGCGTGGCACTCGTCTTGGCCAGAGCCTTGCGCCCCGTGAGCATGTTGATGAGCGAAGACTTGCCCACGTTGCTTCGCCCGATGAAGGCATACTCTGGCATGCTGGTATCGGGACACTTGCGATAGTCGCTGTTGCTGATCTGGAATTCGGCAGATTTGATGTTCATATTCGGTTGTTAGTTGTCAGTTTTCGGTTGTTTCTAAGTAGAATGAGACGGGACGAAAGCCGTCGTTGCACGAGATCATCGCCGATTGGGGATTTTTCATCCAGCCGTCATAGAAGTTGCCCTCGCCACGAGCCAGGGCCTCAACAAAGGGGCGCATCGACTCCCACGCACTCTCGCACAAGCCCTGGGGACGCTTGCCGTCGACTGCGGTAAACACCTGCCCGAGGCAAACGTCACAGGCATGCTCGATGGGGTTTTCATACTGCTCCATCAAGTCACGATAGACGGTTTGCCGCACTGCTGTGATGCGCACCGGCTTTAACGTCTTGTTCTCGTTGTCATTATTCATCTCTGCAAAATTACAACAAAATCTCCAACAATCCAAACCAAGTGCCAGAGACCAACAGGAAAGAGGGTTTCTAAAATCAACGAGACGGGGAACCTTCTATCAGGCTCCCCGTCCCTTCGGGTAATAGATGATATGTTAAGAAACTGTAATAGTCAGTCTAAATAACTTCATCACGATGTGATTATGCACCCAGGATCAGGTCGATCAGGGCATTGACATCGGCGATGTTCACCTCGCTGTCGTTGTTAACGTCACCAAGTGCAGTAACATTACCGCCCAGGATCATGTCGATCAAAGCATTAACGTCGGCAATGTTGACCTCGCCATCCTCGTTAACGTCACCAGGAACGGGAACGGCATCACCCTGGATGAAGGTGTAGTCCAAGAAGGCACCGGGGAAGCCGAAGCGAACGACAGCCTTGCGGCCCTTCATGCCCTCGGGCAGAGGATCGGCAACAACCTTGGCATTAACGCGATTGTTGAACTCACCGGCATATTGGCCAGAGGCATAAACACCGTCGGTGAGGGTGAAGTGCAACCAGTCGGGAGCAGCACTACCGTCGGCCGAAGTGATCAACCAGCCGTCATCGGCACTTGCTACCCATGAGAAGAACTCAATGCTCTCGGTAGTCTCAGGGCCATTGGAACCTTCAACGGTCTTGCGCATCAGGCCACCCTCGTTGGGGAAGGTGTACTCGGCATCCTCGCCATAGTAGAAGGTCAAGAACGGGTTCTCGATATCCAGGAAGATGGTCACACCGGTCTTCATGGTACCGCTAACAAAGAAGTTGTTCAAACCAGCCCAAACATACTGGCCAGTGAAGTTACCATCCTCGTCATTGATACCATACTTGATATAGGCGAGCTCGCCGTAACCCTCGTCGGTCTCGTCATCGGTGCAGTACTCCAGCGTGAAGTCAACCAGGTTGCTCTTGCTGGGCGAGTTATAGTCCTCAAACACCACGAGGATCGGGTAGTCGATGGTGGGAGTTACCTCGATGGGGATACCGTTGCGCTCGCTGTAGAGCGTGAAATAGAATACACCCATGTCGTCGGTCTTGGTGGCAGAATTAATAATGGTGCGGCCAGTAGCAACCAGCTCACCAAAGTCGCTCTCACGCAGCACAACCGTCTCATCCTCGTCATAGGCAGGAATCTCGTCCAGCTTATAGATCTTGCACTCCAGTTCAACGGGAGCAGTCACCTTGAGGAAGTAAGCATAGGTCATGATCATGACACGGTCCAGCACATAGGGGTGGGTGGGCTTTTCAAAGGCCTGAGCCACACCATCGATGCGCAGGGTGCGCTTTACACCATCTTCAGTGGATACGGTGCCGCCGTTCTTACCAAGCCACCAGCCGTATTCGTTGCCGCCAGTATAGGGATCCATACCGGTGATAGGCATGGTGTTATAGATGCTGCCTGATGTACCAAAGTGACCGCCCGAGCACATGTCCTTGCTGGACCAGAAGGGGAAGCCGCCAAAGAAGGTATGGTAGTCGGATGCTGATGCATAGGATGAAGAGTGGAAATCGCCTCTGGTGGGGTTCTTGGGGTCTTCACCCATATCATAGCCACCCAGCTGGAACTGGGGCCACTCATCGTCCTCATTATCGACAGCATAGAAGATAGGCATATCGCCATACTCATAACCCCATGAATAGGTCAAGTCCTCCATGTCGTCAAACATGTCCATTTCATAGACGGGATAGCCGTCGGCATCTTCTTGTCCTGAATCATAGAAAACATCCCAGTAGTACTTGGTGTCGGGGCCAGCACCCTCACACGAACCGTCAAAGGTATAGAGGGCATAGGGCTTGAATGCATAGAATGATCCATAGTACTGCAGAATCGTCTTGCGGGAATTGCTATACAAGAAATTGGCCGAGAAAGCACCAGCAGGACGCTTATAGACGGGATCCAGGTCGGCGTTGGCACGCTTGGGAGTCCTCTTCACGTTAGAGAAATCACCGTGCTCACGCATCTGGTGATCGGTAAATTTCACCTGCTCAGGGGTCAGAGGCTGAGACTTGACCACCCGATGGGGCTTGTTGGCGAGATTGACAGGCTTGTTCACGGTGCGCAACAGCTGTGCGTTGGCACCGACTGCCAATAGAGCGGCAGCGCCTAAAAGTAAAATCTTTTTCATAAACATTTGGTTTTTAATATTAATATATCAATTAATAATTTATATCTGTGTTGTCAATATGGCCAGGGATGCTTCACGCCCGTCCTGATGGAGCATGGGATGAGAGGCGTCCCTGGTCATGGTATCATGCACCGATTATCTGATCAAGTGCCAGATCATGAAGTTGGCAGCATTACCCTGCTCACTCATGGTCATGTGAATAGGAGCGAGCACGGAATTGGCCTTCAAGTCAAAGGTGGCGCCATCCAGGTCCTCCACAAGCTGTTTCAAGGTGCGGCACTCCTTTGCAAACTGCTCGGCCTGATCATTGCCCTTAGGCAACTTGACGAGTTTAATCTGGGTATCACTCACGCGCTCGGCGGTGTAGTAGAATTCAGGGATATAAGTCACACCCGCTGCAGGCCATTTTGCACTGAAGGTCAAGACAAACGCCTTGTTAGCAGCCGAATAGTTGAACTGCAGATAGTTGAGCGTGGCCGTGAAGCCCGAGGTCTTCATTTCAGCACTAATTTCGCTGATCATATCCTTATACTTGCCACCCAAATCGTCGGTAAGGTTGTTCACCTGCCAGTAGTAGTACTGATTCATGATGACATCGGCCAGTGCATCGGCAATCAGGATTGTGCGGTTGCCTTGAGCATCAACATGGATCAAGGAGCCGTCCTCCTGCAGGGTGAAGCGCTGCACCGTGTAGGCATTCTCATTGCCCTGGGCGTCCTTGGTCACGCCGTTAAAGGTGTGAGGCGTCATGAAGGACATGCCATCGTGGGTGATGATCATGTTGTGGCTCTCGGCTGTAGCGATGGAGTCGCGGTCAAAACGGAACATGTTCAGGCTCGACTCGGTGGCATTGTAATAGACATTCCACTTGGTGCCGTCGGGCAGGATCATGTAGGTGCGCGGAATCTTGGCCGTGTAAATATTCTGGAAATTATTATACACCTGGGTGAGGAATTCCTTGTCATTGGTATCCTGGGCAAGGCGGGTCATGATCATCTTCACGCCATACTTCTTACCCTCGACATAGAGGGTGTCGCCCGAGTACTTCATCAACTGGAACTCATAGTCGCCCTCGTGGCCATAACCGGTCTCGACTTCCTCCTCTTCGCCCTCACTGGGAATGTCGGCGGGATCAGAGAAGACATGCAATACCCTGTTGAAGGTGTTAAAGGTCAACACGGGACCCGAATCGGTGATGACATCCCACATCGAGACGTCGGATGCATAGGCAACCGTGCGGTTGGTAATTTCGGGGAAGTTGTAGCTCTGCCACTCGTTCATGCCCGAGACTGTGACAGTACCATTAGTGTTAAAGGTCATCACAAAGACATAACCCTTCTCATGGTCGGTGGCAAAATATTCCATCTGCCACTTGCCGCCGTCCGAGGTCAACAGATCAACATATCTATCCCTCTCGGCATCGATGCGAGCGATGGCATCCTGATTGAAGATGTCGTCAACCTCATTCTTGCACGATGACAGCGAGAATGTCGAAACAGCGACTGCTGCCAGCAATGCAATATTAAAATATTTCTTCATTGTTATTCTATTATTTAATCAAGTGAAACATTAGGGGATGGGGATATTCAAAACATCCTGACGCAGTGAGTCGATATCATAGCTGCTCTGGCGGCGTTGAACCATATCACGCACGGCATCGATGTCAACATTCCAGATCTCCTTGAGCCAGATGCGGGCAATCTCGAGCTTGCGCAGGATAGCCACGTCACCCTCAACACCATCGGTGTCCTCTACCTCATACACCACAATGCGGTTTCTCTTCTTATCCCTATTCATGAGCCAGTACATGTGCACGGTGCCGTCGGCATCGGTCACATAGCGCACGTCATCCTCGCTGATGTACTCGATCTCGGCATCGGGATCGTTGTTGGGATAATAATAGAAGCTGTAGTAGCGAGCCTCCAGGTCATCGTCGCTGGCCTTGGTGGCCCAACCACGGCGAGCATAGGTGAGCATCTGCTCCCACTGAGCGTCGGTATAGGTGATCCAGCAGGCGATGGTCTCGGCAAAGTCCTCACGGTACTCACTCGAGGCGTAGGTGGTCACGAAGCCCTTGGAACAAACCTCATTGCCACGATACTGCCAGTTGTTGGCGTCATACTTGCCCACCGAGACGGTGTTGAACTCAACAGGATAGGACTTCTTCTGGTGCAAGATGTGAGCAAACTCATGATGCATCGTGTGGAAGTAGTACTCGTTCATCATCGAGAAGTTGTTGAGGTCCATCTCATTCACCTTGAACAATGAAATCTTGATACCACCCTCGGCAAGACCGACGGTCTCGGAGCCCGAGTTGGGATTATAGGCCGGTGAACCGATCAACATGATGATGCGCGGTCCGTTTGCCTTCAGGAAGTCGGGGCCGACAATCGAGTCATACACATCAAACCACAAGTACTTGCACAGCACGGCCAGGTCAACCGACTTGTTGTAGCTGGCGGGCACAAGGTTGTAGTTCATGTTGGTGCTGATGTCTGCCATCTTGTACAGGAACGACAGGTTATATTTGTCAAGGTAGTTGACCTTGAGGTACTGATCCAGCTGATAGGTGTAGGAATTGGGGTCGAGAACCTCTTCCTCATCGGGGAAGATCGTCGGACCCAGGCTATCCTCGCCACAAGATGTCAAGGACATTGCTGCAACGGCCATCAGGAACAGTGCTGAGATATAATATTGAATCTTTTTCATTGTCTTCTATATCGATTGTGAGTTATTAATTCTCTCTATAGATTCTGGGCTTTCCAGAATTGTCCATGGAGTTGTCAGCAGCTATCGGCTCACGCGGGTTGGGTTTCAAACCGGCACC
>Ga0247608_10007492_pt1 | contig 11180 bp, 10 predicted proteins | sample 176DNAGHGlowgp2_FD_193490 | JGI IMG/M metagenome (GOLD analysis project Ga0247608, IMG submission 193490) | Sheep rumen microbial communities from Palmerston North, Manawatu-Wanganui, New Zealand - 1766 DNA GHGlow gp2 | ecosystem: Host-associated > Mammals > Digestive system > Stomach > Rumen ... | reverse complement strand
CTCATGGAACGCATCCAGGCGAATTACCGCTTTATCGTCGCCTTCAACACGTCGCTCCTGGCCGCAGGTTTCTTTGGGATACTTGCCCCCTCGACCTCGGCCCTGCTGCACAACCTCTCGACCATGGGAATCTGCGCCAAGAGCATGACGCCGTTGAAGCAGAATTAGCGAAAAATCTATAAAATCTCGTCAAAAAGGTGGTGTTATACCACCTTTTTCGTGTTTTTACGGATGCATTCTTATGCAACGCTATTTGTCGCAGTCATTGGCTATTTTTAGTGGATAACGAATTTTACTAAAATCAATGTTTTTTCGCAAAAAAGAGAGCCATAATGCCAACAGACCTTTCACGTGCACCGCGATGAAAGAAATGCCCCAAAGCAGGTTTGAACAGGAACTTTTCGAAACAAAAATCCACACCGAATTCCTGCGTGACCGCCAAAAGATGCTGAATAAAAATTTCCGTTGGACCTACGTGAACATGAAAAAGCTCATCGCGCTCGACCAGCGTTTTAGGGAACTGCACCGGAGCATCGCCCGCACCTTTGAAGCGACCAAGAAGGACATCGCTGCTCTCTCCGCGCAAAATCACAAGTGGTACAGGGAATATGAACTCGAAGCCGAAATTTGCCCTAGTAACGACTGGGACATCGCGGGCGAACACGAATACATCAGCGATTTGCTCTTCTGGTACGCGAACTGGGAATCTATCAGCATTCAGAATAGCACGAACGAGGATCAACACGAACGCCACAAGGCCTACAACGTTCCTGCCTGGAAAGAAATGCAACTCATTGATCGATTCGTAAACAGCGGTGTCACCTGGGAACTCGATGCGTTGCTATACGACAGCGACGCAAGCCTCTACGCGTTCAAGGACATTGTCCGCATGCGCCCGGAACAATTCGAAGTGAGATACAAGCTGAGTTTTTGATGGGCGTTCCCCTGACGGGTCGGGCTCTGCTCGCCTCGCACACTCGGCTCATCGAGCCACTGCGTGTCTCGCCCCATCCGTGCGACGATCCCTAACGCAAAAAACTTTAGTAAAGATTCCTTCTGTTTTTTTTGTTTGTAATTATTTTACCTTTAGCATAGTGGAAAACTGTTAAAGAGAGCCCCAAATTTTTTTTGAATGCTAAAGTGAACTCGTCAAATACATCTAATATGTCTATGATTGTGTCTGTTGCTTTATCTGCATTCGGTTACAATCTTAGAGCTTATAAACTAAGTTTTTTACAAGAAACTAATTTGATCTGGATTATAATTTTTCTTGGCTTTCGCTCCGACATTGAAATTTTCAATGTTCATGAGCTTTACACAGCCATTAGCGATACAAATGTCGTAATAGCTGGAACTCTTTTTTGAAAAGTTTACCGAGACATTCGAGCCAAACGAAATCTGTTTCATTAGTGCCTTCAGCTTTTTCACATCTTCGGCAGATACATCCACGACATCAATATCAACGTGGTCCGCATAAGAGTATATCGACGAAATCAGAGGGGCCGCAGAAACAAAGTCATCTGTCCCATGAATGCAAACGCCAATATTCCCGGTAGCTTCAGGAATACCGACCATGCTCTCGTAAATCTTTTTCGAACGGTTCTTGTACCCTGCTTCCGATGCAGAAACAAAGAAATTTTTCTTCACGTCTTCGGGCTCAGTCTTGCCCGCCATAACGCTCTCGAATTCAAGCATGGCACTTGCCTTGAGCGCAATGCTATACCCAATATGCGTCGGCACAGCTTCGCCGACACAGCGTCTGATATTGCATTCGTTTTCTTTCAGATATTCGTCCGAATTTTCGACAGTAAGCTGTTTGTCGTGATTCGTCCACTGGAACGAATTCGGGATAGTCATCAAAATCATGATTTCGCGAATGCTCAGCACGCGGTTATCACAAGGGTGAATAGTATCCTGAGAAGACATCACGTCGCTACGGGTCGCGATACATGCGCCCGGGCGGTTCCAGATGAGGCGACGATACTTGTTGCCCATGTAGGAACCCTTGTTGATAACTCTGTTGCCGTTCTCGTCAAGAGACCAGGGCTTCGTTTCATCGGGATTATCGAAAGCCGTCTCGCCTTCCTTGAGGTCCTTGATCCAATCCAGCATGTATTCAGGGAAGGGTCGCGCAAAATGCAGGGGGTCTTTCTTGTCTTTTTCGCAATAGTTGAGGCGAGGCAAGTGCCCAATGGAATCCTTCAGCAGAATCTCGTCTTGCCTTGTGGGGAACAAGTGCAAAGGCGTCGTATATTTCAGTTTTTTACTCGTGCCAATCACCAGCGTCCTCGGGCGGCTCGAAGGCACCCCGTAATCCTTGAAATTAATCACCTTGTATTGGATGTTATATTCTTCGGCCAAGTTCTGCAGAATGCAATCCTTGATAAGAATATCTTCGCCGGTGATATTGGTGCAAATGGAATGCAAGAAGGCGCGCACATTTTCAAAAATGAAAATCTTCGGGTGAATCGCCTTGACCATCTTGATTGCTTCGACCACAAGGGAATTACGAATCTGTTCATGGTCGTTCTTCTTGTAGTTGGCCGTGGACATTCCCTGGCACGGCGGAGTGGCGAACACCACATCGACCTGCTTCAGGCCCTCTTTCTGCTTCCACATCTTGATTTCGTCAAAGATAGCCTTGTGCGTCGATTCGGCAGTGGCGTCACCGCAAATGTAACCGCTGGGGTACTTGCACTTGTTATTGAACCGCTGGATTTTTAAGCGCTGTTCAAGCAGCTCGTTGGTAGCAACGCATTCAAAGCCCGCCATCTTGAAACCATAGCAACCGACGCCTGCACAACTGAAAAGACTGATATACGTTTTTTTCATATCGATAAACGGGTTAATGGTTACGAATGAGATCGCTCAATTCCACATCGAGCAGATCGGCAATTTTGAGGAAGGTTTCGATAGGGGGCTGGCAGCTGTTGGTGCACCACTTAGATATCGTGGCAGGGTCCTTGTCCAGTTTTTCGGCAAGCCACTTGTTGGTGCGCTTCTTTTCAGCCAGAATGACTTTTATGCGGTTAATATCTTTATCCATGATAAAATTCAATTGATTTACACGCAAAATATAATACAAATTTTTCAACAAAATTGCGTTAAATTCACTTTTTTGCAGGCAGAACCGCCATATGTGGACTGTGAATCGCCAGATTAGCATTGAATTATATATTTAAATCCAAAAAGGACAATGCATATGGCTAAAAAAAAGAACGAATCAGATGTTTTTGAACAACTTAACAAAGTTCTTTCGGGTCGGGGCCCATTTGTTTACGCCTTTAAAACTCAAGATGTTCCTGAAAGCTTGAAAATAGGTTATACCAGCCGCCTTGTTGGCTCCCGTTTGTACGAATGGAAAAAAACATATGGAGATTTAGAAGAGGTTTGCAGAGATACGGCTCGTGTTGATGACAACAGAGCTTTTATGGATACCGAAATACACAAGTTCCTTGAAAATATGCCGGCTTCCTATAAAGCTCGAAGAGCGTCAAAAAAAACAATCAGTCGGTTGGCAATAGACGAAAGGAAGAAAATATATTCCAAAGAATTCTTTCGGAATGCAACTGAGCAGGATTTCAAATGCGCCGTTCAGGATATTCGTGATGCTGAGGCAGGTAAGAACAATCGCAGCTACCATTTTATCAATCTGAACCAAACAAAGCCTGATACAGATGAAATTGTTCGAGACCAAAACTATAAGCTTCGCAAAGAGCAAAGTGCTGTTGTAGAAAAATTTAAGGAAATTTATGAAAAGGCCAAAGAAGAATGCGACTCAGATAAAGGAAAAAAGAAAAAAAAGAATGTATATAGAAAATTGCTGCTATATGCGGTAATGCGTTTTGGGAAAACCTTTACATCCCTAGAATGCGCCAGGGAAGTAGGGGCGAAATTAGTCGTTGTGGTTTCGGCAAAAAAGGATGTGGAGGACGAATGGAGACGCCAAGTGTTGGCACATGAAAATTACAAAAATTTTGTTTTTCTAGATCAGAAGGATCTTTGTGATAAGGAATCATCATGTAATAATCGGGCTATTCAAACGTTCATCGAAGAAGGTAAAACTGTTGTTGTGTCATTAACGTTGCAACGTCTAGCTAGTAAATCGAGAAATTCCCAGGATGTCTTAAAAGAATTGAAATCGCAACAAATAGACTTGTTGATTGTAGACGAGACGCACTTTGGCGCAAGAGGAGAAATATACGGGAAGGCATTAAAAGAAGAGGACTCAGATGAACAAAATTCAAAAAATGCCGATTATTTAGACAAAAAATACTGCAAAACAATAAAAGACGCCGAAGAAAAAATAAGTCCTCTAAAATCTATCGTACAGCTTCATTTGTCCGGAACGCCTTATAGAATACTAATATCTAATGAATTTGCAGACGAAGATATTATTGGCTACTTTTCGTCTGCTGAACTACAGCAAAAGCAAAATGACTCGTCGGAAGATCTTGAAAAAAAGGGCAAGCCCGAATGGGAAAATCCCTATTTCGGATTCCCGCAGCTTGTTCGATTTGCCTTTGATTTTGATGAATTTGTTAATTGTGCCCTTCGCAAGAAAGCAGATAACGACATATCTTATTCCATCTCAGAAATGCTGGAACCCCAATCAATTAATGACGACTATAAGAATAGTAGTCATAAGAAATTTAAACATGAGAAACAAGTCCTAGAACTATTGAATATCATTGATGGCTCAAGCAAAGGTCTTGATACGTTAGGCTTTTTAAATTATGAAAAAATCAAGAGCGGTTGCATGTGTCGACATATGGTTTGGACCCTGCCCTATAAGGCTTCTTGTGATGCAATGGAGGCTTTGCTAAAAAAAGAAAAAAACAAGTTTAAAAATCTTCGCGACTATAATATTGTTAATGTGGGCGGTCTAAATTCCTCATTTGACAGCTCTTCAGCAATTGCCGAAATCAGTAAGTATGAAGGCCGAAACGAGAAGACTATTACACTAACCGTCGACATGATGTTAGCCGGAGTGACTGTCAAGGAATGGGATACAATCCTTTTTATGAAAGGAACCCAGTCGCCCCAGGAATATGACCAAGCTGTATTCCGTGTACAAAATCCATATATTGTTGAAGATGTATTGGATGATGGAACTAATGTAAAAATTGACAAGAAACCACAAACGCTGCTTGTTGATTTTGACATGAACCGCATGTTCCAAATGCAGGAAAAACGTTCCTGGTTTGCAACTTATGATAACAAAGATCAATTCACTCATTGCGTTGAAAGTGAAGTAAACAATTCGCCAATATTTATTCTAAACACGAAGAATATAAAGCGTTTTGAAGCAAACGATGTCTTGAATGAATTGAAAAAGTATGCGCAGAAAAGATCCCTTATTGATGAAGCGAAAGATATAACGCCGGACCAATCTTTGCTAAATAATCGGGATTTTAGATTAATGATAGAGTCTCTAAACAGTTTGAATAGCAAAAATCCGTTTCTGATGAGCAAGAATGAGGATGGCGCCGGCAAGGAGAATAAGGTGCCTAAAGATGTAAGCGCTTCTGGCGGTGAAAGCGCGGCATCTGAAAATGCGACCGTACTTAGAGTCCTCATTGAAAAAATGCGAACCTTTTATGCTAAAATTCTATTCTACGCGTTTATAACGGATGACAATGTTGAATCTTTGGATGATATCATAAAAGGTATTCGAAAACCTTCAAATTCACCAATCGCATCTGCATTGCGGTTGAATACCAAAGATCTTAAGGTTTTAAGCGGAGGCCATAAAGGCAACATACTTGATCTAGATAAAAGAATCTATGCAATAAATCAAAAGAAAAAGGCAAAATCCTTAGAGACGATAAATATCGTTTTAGGCGATTTTTCTAGACTATCGGGCTCTGAAATCGTAACACCTAAAGTCTTGGCAAAGCAAATTGCAGAGTTACTCCCCTCATCGTGTAAGAATGGAAATGACATCATTGTTGATGTTGGATCAAGAACAGCAGAAATAGCTTGTGCCCTTAGTGAACGTTTTGGTATAGAAAAGATGCAGGATCGAATTCATTCATTTTGTTCATCTCCCCTTGCGTATGAAATAACAAAGAAAATGTATTCTCTCCTGGGCTTGAATGTGAACAATGTTCATCAAGCCGCATTGAACATGGATTCATTGAACGCTTTTATAGCGGAAATAAAAAATTTAAATCCGACAGCAATTGTAGGCTCACCAAGTTTTGTTGTTGAAGACGAAGATAAACCGATTTACCACAGAGTTTTCCAAGAGATTCGAGACAAAATCAACCCAAACATCATTATCATGATGATGAAAGCCGTATGGTATTCTGGTGGAAGAGGTCTTGACAAGTTTAGAAAAGAATTCCTTGAAGAAAAAAGAATTCCTGTAATGCATGACTATCCCGACCCGCAAGAAATAGGAATGTCATCCAGCTTACGAGGAGGACTGTGCATATTTAAATGGCAACGCGATTATCAAGGCGATTGTGAATTTCACTGCCATATTAGAAATGATTATGATGACTGCGTTTCAAGGCCATTAATGACGAACCTTGATCGCGAAAGCGGCAACTGCAATATCTTGCTCCGTTTCAACCAAGGTATTAGGATACTGAGAAAGGTCTTGAAAAAATCTAAAGAAAAAGGCTACGTTAGTTATGATAACTATGTTTCTTCTAGGGATCCTTTTAAGCTTGGTGATAAATTTAAGGATTACAAACAAAACCAATCAAAACGTTATTCTGTACTCTTGTATTTGACAATTGACAAGAAAAGTAAGAAGAACAAAATCGGTTTTGTCGCAGCAAATAAGATTCTTGAAGGTCCAATAAAAAAATGGAAGGTTATTGTTGCAAAAGCAAGTCCTGGTGCCGACGCATTGCCTCATGGTGTTATTAGTGCGCCAATTGTTTCTAAACCGAACAGCGTCTGCACCAACAGCCACCTTCTTGTCAGAATTTGTTCATCTGAACGAGAAGCGAAAAATCTTAAATGCTATATGCAAACAAAATTCTTTAGATTTATGATGATTATGGCTAAAAATGGTCATAATTTAACCAACCAAACATATCAATTTGTTCCCGATGTTGGTTTAAATACAATATGGACTGACGAGAAACTCTATAAACATTTCGGAATTACTGATAAAAGGGACAAAGACTATATAGCCAAACTTGTTCAGGAAAAATTTGATTCTTAAAACTTTTTCACCTCTGTTTCGTACAATGCTTATTTAAAGTAAATTTCTGAAATTTTGCGCCTAAAATGGATCGTTCAATCAGCCTTGCCGTGAATTGCATGGCTGATTTTTTAGGCATCCATTTTAGCCTTGTTCTTTTCCCATGCAATTTCGACATCGGTTTTGGGAATGTCGATTTCGTCAATGCTTTTTTCATTTAATTCCTGACTGAAAATTAAGCAATCGGGAAATGCGCGTACAAGGTGAATTAGGCAACGAATTGCAGCAAAAGGCTCGAAATCGCGACTTTTGTCAAAAAGGGCGTTGTAGTTTTCGCCTTTGTATATCACCTTTGTTGCGTTTACGATTTCAAGCTGCTCTGGATCGTAGTCTGGTTCTGTTACAAGATGCGTTATTCGCATATTGGTTTTATAGAGAATTGGCTTGTCATCCGTCTCAATCAATGTGTAATATGTGATTTTGCCATTCTCATCCTTTAATTTGATGTCGGCAAATAGTGATCCTTCGCATTCCCCTGCAGATGAATCCATAATGATGTATTTCGGCATAATTGAGCCTCCTTTTTTTGTGATGTTGTGCAAATAATTCTGTACGGCTTCTCCATTTCCGTTATTCTTCGGATTTTTTCATTGGTTCCCTTGCTTATCTTTGAATGCCTATCATTAAACCCACAACAAAGACCCGTTTATAAAAAAGTTGTGTTTTTTGTCCAGATTCAGAATTCGTTTGATGTTATTTTCCGAGCCTTTACTTTTCCCGTCCCAAATTACAAGTGCAAAATCGCAATCAGTTGCCATCTGGATATCCTTTACATAATGGAATGCTCTTCCCGTAAGCCCTTTGGCAGCTTCTGCACAGGAATGCACTTTTGCCCCCGTAACAAAACTGTTTCTTGGTGATTCTCCACTACAATAGATGGTTACGTTGTTGTACCCTTTGGATTCCAAATACTTTTGTACAGCAGCGTCAACGCCGTAACAGTCGCCCACAAGAAATTCTGCTTCTAGGGAAATGAAAAGATCAATGACTTCAATGGTAGATTCTGGCAATGTGGAAATTGATTTTGAACCGGATACGAAATATTTCATTTATTTCTCCGTCTCTATGTAGAAGAAGCGTGTTAGTTCTTGGCTTGTTCCGATAGTTTCTCCATAGCAAAAAGAAGCCCATGGATTAGGGTGGGCCTTTTCAATAGCGTACACAAAAAGATTGCATCTTTCGTCATCGCACTTAGTAGTGTCCAAAGCGTTAACGACGATATCGATATGGGCGAGGCGTCCTTCGTGGCCAAGAAATTCTGTAAAATCGTCTAGGCGCTCTTCTTGGATTTGTGTTCTATCAGGCGAAAGTATGTAGCCCGCAATATATTCCCATATCTCATTCCGCTCTTTTTCGTCTGCGTATGAACGCTTTACCAGGGCTTTTAAATCGTTGTACCTTTGTGTCGGTGTCATGATAATGTTCATATTCGCACTCCTTATTTAGATTCGCCATCATGATTGCTTTCGCGCATCATTGCATGACCTCACTCCACTTTACGAAACAGGTTTCCTTGAGCGCGTCGGCAAATGCGGCGTCCGTCTGGAATTTCTTGCTTAGCGCGTTTTCGATTTTCTTGGTGTTCTTGTCGAAATCAAAATCGAACACTTGCATCGCCATGTAGATGTTCTTGCTGTAGTAGCGTTTGGGGCGTGGGTAAGTATCCACGACAGACCAATTTTCGTTCCATCCCTGAACAATAGAAAAGCCTCGCTCCGGGTAATAGTATTCAAGGGTCTCGTCTATTTCGCGGATGGGATCGTTCCCGAAAACTTGGAAGGTCTGGTCATATTTGATGCGCTTTGTCTGTGCATCTATGTGGCAGATGATGATTTGTTCCGCATCTCTAGGAATCTTTATGCCCACGATGTAGGCGAGGTTGTAAATGCCGGAATCGCTAAGCTCTATTTCGCCACAGAAGGCGCTGCGGAATATTGTATTTTCGTCCCGTTCCTCCTGCATGTCGTAATCATCCTTTTTCCCCTCCGGGAAAAGGAAATAGGTGTGTTCTAGAAGTTCCTTGTAAGAATCTTCTCTATCGTCATTCCTGAGTTCATTAAAATGCTCAATTTTTTCACACGTAATCGGTTCGGCATCGTCCCATAGTTCTTCGAACAATCTCTCAAAGGTCTTGTAATCCGTAGTTTCCATTGCAAAGGAATTATCTTCAAAATCATCGTAAGAACCATCGCAAAGTGTTGGGCTCACGATACTGAAGGCACGTTTTTCACCAAGATGGACGCACAGAAACATGTCTAGATTTTGGATATGTCTAATTTCGATGTCAAAATACTGCGAAAAGTCCCAGAGCGTGCGCCAATCAGGTTTGTTGAGGACATCTGTCAAAATGCGGATTTTGGTACCCTCCTCAATTCGACTCTGCTCTAACGAATCGGGATCGTCGGGGTCGTCGTCATCTTCGTCTTCAATGAATGGCCTATAATCGTCAAAAAGCCCCGGAACATTGTTGTTCATTGATGGGAGTGCCACGAGGCGTTCTCCGTTACCGGATTCCCAAAAGTCATGAAGCAGGTTCATCAGGGATTTGCCTTCGTAAACTTCGCTGCCTATGTTTTTTGTTTTCTTGCCGTTCATGGTGACTCCTGTTTTTGGTTTATCATTAATGTATATTTTTAAAGCGACAAATATTGTCGTATTTGGGGCCGTTTTCCAGGTAACAAAAAACGCCCCTGCTCAGAGCTACTTGAGCGGGGGCGCAATCGTTCCCAAAGAGACACAAGGAGGGAATTGGATTTTTGCTTCAACCAGACAAGCCCGGGTCTAAAAGCTATGGCAACAATTAGAATTAGACTTGTCTAACTAAAAGTTAGATAAATCTAACTGCAAAAACAAGGGCAAAAAAGCCAAAATAATGTAAATTTTCTGTTTCAAAGTTAGATTTGTCTAAAAAAGTATGGCTATTGTAATATTTTTAGCCTTGCCTAATTAGTTTTATTAAACTATATTAGCCTCGTCTAAATAAGGCTGGTTGATATGGACCATACAAAACTGACTCAAAGCTTAGAAGATTACCTGGAAATGGTGCACATGCTGCGCCTGGCGAACGGGCTTGCCCGCGTCAAGGATATTGCCGCGGCTCTCGGCGTGAAAATGCCGTCGGTTGCAAAGGCCATGGTGGAACTCAAGAAGATGGGCCTTGTGAGGCAGGAACCCTACAGTGGCGTGGAACTCACCGAAGAGGGCGAACGCGTTGCTGCCATGATTTTGAACCGTCATATTCTTCTGAAGGGATTCCTGATTAAGCTGGGCGTTTCCGAAGCGATTGCCGACAAGGATGCCTGCAGCATGGAACATATCCTTTCGGCGGAGACTCTCGGTAAGATTGAGGATTTTGTGAAGCCGACGGACGCGATTTCGTCGGCTAAAAAATTAAAACCCGCCGCGAAAAACGGCAAAAAAGCAGGTGAAAAGTAACATGAGCTGTAATTGTGGATGCGGCGGAAAGTCGCAAACGAAAAAGTGGAGTACCGAGCCCAAGTTCTCGGATCTCAAGAAGGGCGACAAGGTAGAAATCGTCGGCTATAACGAAGGCGATTCCCGTTACAAGTCCAAGTTGCTTTCGATGGGCCTTGTGCGTGGCGTTCAAATGGAAGTCTTGCAGGTGGCCCCGCTCGGCGACCCGATCGAAGTGGCGGTGCTTTCTTATAGGCTCTCGCTCCGTAAAGAAGAAGCCAATGTTCTCAAGTTGAGGAGGGTATAATGGCTGCTAGAAAACTTTTGACGATTGCAATTGCCGGTAACCCGAACTGCGGTAAGACGGCTCTCTTTAACGCCCTTACGGGTGCACGCCAGCATGTGGGTAACTGGCCTGGCGTGACGGTCGAAAAGAAGGAAGGTTACTTTGAACTGGGCGACCGCCAGATTCGCCTGGTGGACCTTCCGGGTACTTACGCTTTGTTCGCAAATGCCGAAGACGAACGCGCTGCTGTCGATTACT
>Ga0247608_10007490_pt1 | contig 11182 bp, 12 predicted proteins | sample 176DNAGHGlowgp2_FD_193490 | JGI IMG/M metagenome (GOLD analysis project Ga0247608, IMG submission 193490) | Sheep rumen microbial communities from Palmerston North, Manawatu-Wanganui, New Zealand - 1766 DNA GHGlow gp2 | ecosystem: Host-associated > Mammals > Digestive system > Stomach > Rumen ... | reverse complement strand
GCTTTTATACCGGGGCCAGAACCCACCTACAAGGAAATCTACCAGGGTGAGTGGCTCGATGATGAGCCTTACCATGTCGTGCACCGCTTGGCCAGTACGGCAACTAGCCATGGCGTGTTTAAAGATGTGATGGATTACTGCAAGGGAGTGGCTGGCAACCTGCGCATCGACACCCACCGCGACAACGTCATCATGCGTCACGTCATCGAGCGCTACGGCTTTACCTACTGCGGCATCATCTACCTCCTCAACGGCGACGAGCGACTAGCTTACCAGCTAGAAAGGAAAACAACCACAACCATCCCATAACTCCAGTAAAGGGAGAATTACCATCCATCGTCAGGGTTAAACTATGCCGTGGCTCCCGCCACGCCCCCCATTGTCTCGTCTCCGTTTAGCATCGCGTCAGGGTTGACCCATGCCGTGGCTCCCGCCACGGCCCCTGGTGTCGCGTCTCCGTTTAGTATCGCGTCAGGGTTAAACTATGCCGTGGCTCCCGCCACGGCCCCCCTTTGTCGCATCTCCAGTTAGTATCGCGTCAGGGTTGAACCATGCCGTGGCTCCTGCCACGGCCCCCCAGTGTCTCTGCTCCGAGTATAAATCAATCAAGGCTGGCTCCATGAGAACCAGCCTTGACAGTTTATAAGGGTTTAATCTTGTTTTCTAGATTAATTCTTCTTCAGCTCGTCGGCAACCTTCTGGGCAGCCTCAGCGCCTTTCTCCTTGGCAGCGTCAACAGCGTTGCTGGCGGCATTCTTAGCGGCATCGGCAGCAGCGTCAACGGCCTCACCAGCCTTAGCCTTAGCGCCATCAACAGCCTGACCGGCAGCATCGGTAGCAGCGTCAACAGCCTCACCTACCTTCTCGGCAGCCTGCTTTGCAACAAAGTCAGCAAAACCAGCCTTGAGCTCCTCGGGAACATCAATGTAGTTGGTCATCTTATCGGCCAGGGTCGGGATCTTAGCCAGGATGGCATCCTTGTTGTTGTCCCAAACGGTCTTCAAGATGTTGATGATGTTGAAGTAGCCAGCCTGGTCGCCACCCTTGAGCAGCTCATCAGCCTTAGCCTTGATACCATCGAGCAAGCTAACAGCAGATGCCTCGTCAGCGCAGTTCAACAGGTCAGCGGCAACGCCGTCAACGGTGTACTCAGCTACGGGAGCCTCTTCTACTACCTCAGCCTCGGGCTTGGTCTCGGTCTTGCAACCTACAAATGCGATAGCAGCAACAGCTGCAAACATCAATAAAAACTTTTTCATAATAAAACAACTTTTAATTAATAAATTAATAATAAAACGATTCAACGCCGCAAATGTAACGGCTATTTTTGAATTACCAAACTTTTTTGCTCCTAATTTTCATTTTTTAATACTTTTATTGACCCAAATAACTGTTTTGCGGGCAAAAATCTTTAACTTTGCAGTGCGAAATTTTGCCCAGCTCCAGCGAGTGCAATTTTCGTGCCAACTGTATTCTGTTTCTGCCTCACAGTCACTGGACTATTGTTACTGGCTGGCACTGGCAGGAAACAGGTTATGAACAATTAATAATAATTGACTGTTTTATGTTTATCTGGATTTTAATGGGAGGCATTTTCATCCTGAGCCTGGTGGTTCAGAACTCCCTTAAGTCAAAGTTTGCCAAGTACAGCAAAGTCCCTCTGGGCGTGCCCATGGCCGGACGTGATATTGCCAATGCCATGCTGCAACAGAATGGTTGCGGCGATGTGCAGGTGACAAGTGTGAGCGGACAGTTGACCGACCACTTCAACCCTGCCAACAGGACGGTGAACCTGAGCGAGCCCGTCTATGGCACCAACAGCATCGCTGCCGCTGCCGTTGCCGCTCATGAATGTGGCCATGCCGTGCAACACAAGGTGGGATACAGCATGTTGCAGTTGCGCACCCGGATGGTGCCCATCGTGTCCTTTGCCTCCAATACCATCCAGTGGCTCTTGCTTGCTGGTATTGCAGTGGCTCAGATCACACCCATCCCCCTGTATATCGCTATCGCGTTGTTTGCCAGCACGGTGTTGTTCAGCTTTGTGACACTACCCGTCGAGGTGGATGCCAGCCGTCGCGCGATCAAGTGGCTTGAAGGCTCGGGCATCGTCACTGGCCAGCAATTGGAGTATGCCAAGGATGCCCTCCACGCTGCCGCCTATACCTATGTCGTAGCTGCCATCGGATCACTGGCTACATTATTATATTATATCGCAATGATCTTTGGCGGTAATCGTCGATAATACTTAACACATCATCACAACATATTTTTTAAGGAAAAGAAATGGCACAAAAACCGTCCATCCCCAAGGGGACGCGCGACTTCTCGCCCATCGAGATGGCACGTCGCAACTATATTTTTAATACCATCAAGGACGTTTTTCTCTTGTATGGATTCCAGCAGATTGAAACTCCGGCCATCGAGAACCTGTCAACGTTGATGGGCAAGTATGGCGAGGAGGGTGACAAACTGCTCTTCAAGATTCTTAACAGCGGTGACTATCTCAAGGATGCCCCCAGCGAACTGCTGGAGGCACGCGACTCGCTGCACTTGACCACCAAGATCAGCGAGAAGGGACTCCGCTATGACCTGACGGTGCCCTTTGCACGATATGTGGTGCAGCACCGCAACGACTTGCAGATGCCCTTCAAGCGCTACCAGGTGCAGCCCGTGTGGCGTGCCGACCGCCCACAGAAGGGGCGTTACCGTGAGTTCTACCAGTGTGACGCCGACATCGTGGGCAGTGACTCCCTGTTCAACGAGGTGGAGCTGGTGACCATGATTGATGAGGTGTTCAACCGTTTCAATATCAACGTCGCCATCAAGCTGAACAATCGCAAGATACTCAGTGGCATTGCCGAGGTCATCGGCGCTGCCGACAAGATTGTGGATATCACTGTCGCCATCGACAAAATCGACAAGATCGGCATCGACAATGTCAATGCCGAGTTGAGGGAAAAGGGATTGAGCGACGGGTCGATTGCCACCCTGCAACCCCTATTGAACCTGGATGGTTCCAACGAGGAACGACTCGCTGCGCTCCAAGTGATGCTGGCCAGCAGCGAGGTGGGCATGAAGGGCATTGAGGAAATGCGCTATGTGCTTGACCATGTGGCTGCTTTGGGCACGCGTGCAAGGGTTGAACTCGACGTGTCGCTGGCCCGTGGATTGAACTACTACACCGGGACCATTCTTGAGGTCAAGGCACTGGATGTCGCCATCGGCAGCATCACGGGTGGTGGCCGCTACGACAACTTGACGGGTGTGTTCGGTATGCCTGGCCTGTCGGGCGTGGGCATCAGTTTTGGCGCCGACCGCATCTACGATGTATTGAATGCGCTCGACCTGTATCCTGCCGACACAATGGCTACGGCACAGGTGATGTTTGTTAACTTTGGCGAGCAGGAGGCTTCGGTATCGTTGCGCCACATCATGTCGCTGCGCAAGGCTGGAATCAGTGCCGAACTCTACCCCGACATGGCCAAGATGAAGAAACAGATGAATTATGCCAACGACCGGCAGATCCCGTTTGTCGCTATCGTGGGTGCCGATGAGGTGCAGAACGGTACCATCGCTCTCAAGAACATGGGCACCGGTGAGCAGCACACTTTGACGGTTGAACAGGTCGTTGAAATGTTAAAGAAGTGAATCCAGCAGTGTCGAGGCAATGAACAGCATGTACCAACAGTTGATGCAATTGCCGCTCTTCCAGGGAGTGAGTTCAGACAAAATCACCGCCCTGGTCGAGAAATTGCCATTCCATTTCCTGAAATTCCGTAGCGGTGAGCAAATCTTTGCCGCTGGGGACCCCTGCACTCACATCAAGTTTATCGTGTCGGGGCAAGTGGAAACGGAGCAGGCATTTTCCCACTTGCGTATCACCTTTAACCAGACACTCTCCACGCCCCATGTCCTGGCTGCCGAATATCTGTTTGGCAAGGAAACGTCCTATCCCTTCACCGCTACTGCCTGTGGCGCCTGTGGCATCTTGCAGTTGCGCAAGAGTGACTATATCAAGATGGTAAACAGCGACAAGGTGTTCTTGTTCAACATCCTTAACTATCTGTCATCGGGTAGTCAGCGGGGCGTTGCCTCACTCTTGTCAACCGACGATGGATCTGTGACCGAGAGGCTTGCCATGGTGGTGGATGCACTGGCAATCCCTGGTGCGACCCGTGTCCTCCTCCGTTATAAGCAGAAGGATTTATGCGCACTGCTGGGCACACAACGCACGACATTGATGGCTGCGCTCGATAAACTTGCCGACATGGACATCATTGATTATGATACCAATGAGTTGAGAATCACTGACGTGCGTCGGTTGATCGACTTGATTAATTACTGATTAAAATTGAGAAAATGAAATATACCTATTATACTCAAGGCACTTGCTCGTCCCAAATCGATATGGAACTTGACGAGCAGGGCACTATCCAGGATGTTCAATTCTATGGCGGATGTCATGGTAACCTGCAAGGAATATCGACCCTCGTGCGGGGGATGAAGGCTGCCGAGGCCATCGCTAAGTTGCAGGGCATTCGTTGTGGATACAAGAACACGTCGTGCCCCGACCAGTTGGCGACAGCACTGCAACAGGCGATGGACACGATGAATCAGTCATCCAATAACTAAAATTACAATAACAAAACGCTTTTTTTAAAAAAAACAACAAGTCATGAAGAAGATTTTATGGATTGCAGCAGCTGTGGTTGCTTTGTCATTGACCAGTTGCCAGAACGATTATAAGCAGCAGGGCGAGGAATGGGCCCAGCGGCTTGATGAACTGTGCCAGAAACAGGATGCCGATGCCGTGCTGGCACTCGATGACAGCATCCGTTCCCTGGAAGCCAAGATTGTGGCAGCTGGTGACACTGCCGGTGTGGCCGACTTCCGCAAGGCTTTGAAGGATGCTCGCCAGCGCAATGCGGCTTATATCTCGACCCTGAAGCTGGAGCGTGGCATGGTCAAGGACTCGGTCGTCAATGAAGTGATCTCCGACGCACTTGCTGGTGATGTTGATATCAATGCTGTGACATCATCGGTTGATGCCGCACTCCAGAAGGAGAAAAAGTGAAATGAACAGGCGGCTGTCGGCTCGTGTCAATAGACCTGGTAGATGCCACAGGGCAACGGTGGGCGCATGGTGCCTGTTGTTGATGTCCTGTGGCACGGGTATTGAGGTGACCGAGCATGTGACCAACAAGGATGTGCGCCGCGCCATCGAGCAAGTGGACAGCCACCAGACAATCATCACGCTTGAGGCTTATCAAGATTCTCTTCCTGCATGGGAAATAGGTAAGCGCTTTTGGGTAACTGATAACCAGGTGACTCAATTGTTGGCTCACCAGGAGGGTTATGACAAGGACACGTTGAGCCTGGCGGGACACGTGGTGAACTATGTCGGACACCACACGGGAGGCCTGTACAATGATGACAACCGTTATATCTTCATCGATTTCCATGACAGCCTCAACAATCTCACCTATTCCTGCCGTGCAGGACGTGCTGCCGATGCTTTCCGACGTGGGTTCTCGATCCCGATGCTCATCGACCTGGATATGGTAGAGCACTATGCTCGTCAAGTGGTCGGTAAGGATTATTACATCAGGACTAGCATCTGGTATGAGCGGAAAACCGAAAAGATGATCGATGGCCGCCATTTCATCAAGGTGCACATCGACAGCGTCTTGCCTGGCAATGCGGTGCTGCCCATGAGGGTGCTTTTCACTACTGCCGATTCTCATGAACAGGCTATGGTGTGGATGAGCGACCAGACTTCTACAATGCAGGGGCGCAGCTTTGATGCGATGTTTGTCTCTAGCGACCCCCATTTGGCCTATCCCGCCATTACCGATGTCAACTGGGAGCGGATCACTCGATCACAGGTTGTCGAGGGCATGACCAAGGAGGAGTGCCGCTTGGCTCTAGGGACTCCCAAGCGCATCAATGAGGTCCCCGACCAGGCGGGTATGCGTGAATATTGGTATTATGATGGCGGCTCCTATCTGTTTTTTGTCGATGGATTGCTGCGACAATTCAGGAAATGATGAAACTGACTACACTGGAAATAGAGTTTCTGGGGACTGGAACATCCACCGGGGTGCCCATGCTGCGATGCAAGTGCCCGGTGTGCCTGAGTGATGACCCGCGCGACCAGCGGTTGCGCACGTCGGCGATTGTGCGTTATCAGGGTGCGAGGCTGCTCATCGACTGTGGACCCGATTTCCGCACCCAGATGTTGCGTGCCAGCGATGACAACCTGGATGCCGTGCTGCTCACCCACATCCACTACGACCATGTAGCTGGACTGGATGACCTGCGCGCCTATTGCTTTGAGCGCCCGTTCCCGATCTACGCTCGTGCCGATGTCCTGGATGACCTGCACAAGCGCATTCCCTATTGTTTTGCCGACAATCCTTACCCGGGGGTGGCGCAGTTTGAAGAACACGTCATCGGCAACGAGCCGTTTCTGGTCGAGGGTGTGCGGGTAGAACCCATTCCCGTGATGCATTACAGATTGGCTATCTGTGGTTTCCGCATCGGGCCCCTGGCCTATATTACTGATGCCAAGACCATTGCCGATGATGTGATAGATCGTCTCAAGGGTGTGCCGTTGCTGGTCATCAACTCCCTGCGCAGGGAGGGCGGCCATCTGTCGCACATGTGCCTTGACGAGACGCTTGCTGTGATAGAACGTATCAAGCCTGACCATGCTTATCTCATCCACATGAGCGACCGCATGGGATTGCACGCCGATTCTCCTGGCTTTTTGCCACGCAACGTGGAATTGGCTCATGATGGATTGATTGTGAAAGTATAATGTGAATATGAGCGAGATCAAGATAACAGGAGTTAAGCCCGAGGAGAAATCATTTGGCCTGCAATTCTTTGAAGGGCGCGTCCAAGCTGGATTTCCCAGCCCGGCCCAGGGGGAGTATGCCGACACGATCGACTTGAACCGTGCTCTCATCACCAATCCCGCTGCCACCTTCTGTGCCCGCGTGATTGGCAACTCGATGATTGATGCGGGTATCAACGAGGGCGACCTGCTCATCATCGACCGCTCGTTAACGCCTCATCACGGCAGCATCGCTGTGTGCTTTATCGACGGCGATTTCACGGTCAAGCGCTTGAGTATGAGACCCGACGGAATCTTCCTTACTCCTGCCAATGCTGATTTCCCCGAAATCAAGGTCAGTGAGGACAATCACTTTGAGGTGTGGGGTGTGGTGTCGCACATCATCAAGCGGGTCTAAATGACCTGTTTGTTATTATAAGATTATCAGCTTTATAACAGGTGGAGAAGCCTCGTCAACATATCATCGGTCGTTACGGCACAACTTTTTTTGTGTCGTGTGTGGCTGTTGTTGCTTGGCAGTGTTTTATCGTTGCCCTCGACACGCAATTGGGTGGGGTGGGGCGATGGCTTCACGAGTGGCATGTGGTTGCCATCTCTATTGCCAATGCGTTGTTGCTGCTTTTCCCTTACTGGATATTGCCTCGCCGATGGCGATGGACTGTGTGGATTCCCTTGACACTGCTCACCGTGTGGTGTGTGATGCAGATGTGTTATTGCCGTGCCTATGACGACTTGATGCCGTGGCGCAGCATGACGTTAACAAGCAACGTCAATTCCACGCTCATGGCTAGCACCGTATCGCTGTTGCGATGGCAGGATCTGCTGGTTGTCGTGCCGTTCCTGTCGCTCATGGTGATAGCGGCCCTGGGCAAGCATGGTGAGACAAGAGAGCCACGATACAAGCGATTGTTATTCACGTTGATAGCGATTCTGATAACGGGTGCTTGGGGCTATTCGTCTGGTAATGACGGCTTTAAAAACCGCTTTTTGCACAACTTCAGCAATAGGTCTTATTATGCCCGCAATGGTTTGCTGCCTTATCTAGTTTTTTCATTGCATCATGAGGTGTTTGCCTCCCACAAGGTCACCGATCAGGAGCGGGCGATGGTTGAGCGCTTTTTGGCCGATGATTGTCCACATTACACCGATAGCAGTTATTGTCATACTCCAGGCCGCAATCTGGTACTCATCATTGTGGAGTCATTGCACACCTGGCCCATCGGCATGGAGGTGGATGGACGGGAGGTGACCCCGGTGATGAATCGTCTGGTGGCGGGTGACAGCGTTATCTATGCCCCTCACGTCATGTTCCAGACCAGTCATGGCCATTCCAGCGATGCCCATTTCATTTACAATACCGGGTTGCTGCCCTTGCGCGATGGTGCGGTGGCTGTTAACTGGGGACACAACCCCTATCCGTCACTGGCCGAGGCGTTACATGGCTATGATTGCCGTGAAATCATCTGCACCCCTGGTGTGAACTGGAACCAGAACGTGACGGCCCGCACCTATGGATTTGACAGCCTTTACACCCGCGACCACCTGATGGCCGATGGTGCGTTTCAACGTCACAACGGTGTTGACGATGCGGCACTCACCGACTTTGCCGCCCGTTTGATACCGCAATTGAGGCAACCGTTCTTCTTGGAAATGGTGACGATGACGATGCACACGCCTTATCCGCCCGACAAGGTGCGACACTCCTGGATATTGGATAGCGACACCCTCGATGCCGAAGCCCGCGGCTACCTCAACTGTGTCAATTTGACCGATAGCTGCATCGGTGCCCTAATCGACAATGTTCATGCGATGGGGTTAGCCCGTAGCACGGTTTTTGCCATCGTCAGCGACCACACCCAGGTTTATTACAACCGCATCATCGGGCGCCATGATAGCGTGGCCGAGCCACGAGACTGGGGCATTCCAATGATTATATCGGGCGTGGATACAACCTTGCGATATGAACCCGTCATCGGCCAGGTGGATGTGTTCCCCACGTTGCTTGATGTCATGGGAGCCAATGATTACTACTGGAAAGGTCTGGGATACAGCATCCTGCGTTATCCCGTCACGGGAGCGATTTATCCACGCAACATGTCGGTGACGGGCGACAGTGCCTCGGTGCTCACGCCCCACATGCGGCAGGCATGGGACATCAGCCGCCTCATCATCTACGGTGGTGGCAAGGATGCGATAACCACATCAACTAAAAACTAACAACTAACAACTAAAACTACTATATGAAATCACGACTATTTTCAAGTGAAGCCCGATTGAGCGACCTGATAACAGCCCATCCCAGCTTACTCACCCTGTTGACCAGGCTGGGCATACCATTGGGATTTGGTGACCGCTTGATAGCCGATGTGTGCCAGGAGAGTGGCGTTGACACGGCCTTCTTCCTGCTCATCTGCAATGTCTATACGTTCAACAACTATGTCCCCTCGACGGCAACGATTCTCGGGACCGATATGTCTGGCCTGGTGCCTTATCTGGAGAAGTCCCACAAGTATTACGTGGATAAACGCTTGCCACACATCGAGCGTCACCTGGATGCTATCGCCCAGAAGTTGGATAACCGCATCGGAAAGGTGCTGACCAGCTTTTTCGGGATTTATAAGAAGGAGGTGGAAGCCCACTTCTTGCACGAGGAGAAGGAGGTCTTTCCCCACATCGCTGGGCTCATGGCCGGGAAGCGGGATACAAGCTACAAGATCGGAGAGTTTATTCACAACCACAGCGACATCGAGGGCAAACTGGACGACCTGTTGAACATCGTGTTCAAGTATCTGCCGCCCGAGGTCGATGATGATAATGTGCTTGACGTGGTCTATGACATTCTCATGCTGAGCGAGGACCTCAAGAAGCACACCTTTATTGAGGAGAAGATTATGGTTCCACTGGTGAAACACCTTGAAAACGCCATACTGAAATGAAACAGCGATTGTTGATTGTGGAACCGTCGGAGGTGATTGTCGAGGGACTGAAGGCAATCCTTGAGGGGCAAGTGCGCTTTAAACTGCTTGAGCCTGAAATGAACGTCGATCGACTCATGGAACGCATCGTGGCCACACACCCCGATATCGTGCTCATCAATCCCACGTTGGTCAATCAGGTCTCCAAGTTGCGTGACAATAATTCAATGGCTGTAGTGGCGTTGGTCTATCAGTATGTCGAGCGGGAGACTCTCAAGAACTATGATGCGGTGGTGGATGTCCGCGACAGCCGCCCGGTCATCATCGAGACATTGTCTCAGGCTTCTCCTGGTGAGTCTCAGACGTCGAGCAGTAACTATGAACTCACCAAGCGTGAAACCGCCGTTCTGGTTCAATTGGCTCAGGGCAAGACCAACAAGGAAATCGCCGATGCCCTCAGTGTCAGTGTCCACACGGTCATTTCACACCGCAAGAACATCACCCACAAGACGGGCATCAAGAGCGTGGCGGGCCTCACGGTCTATGCTATGCTCAACAACCTCATTGACGAGAGCTCCCTGTTATAAATCAGTGAGCGAGTGGTTAACTTGCGAAACATAAATTAGAAAAAACACCCACTCGATTTTGTATTGCCCTCAATTTGCAGTACTTTTGCAGGTTGAAACAAAAAAAATAAGTGACGATATGTTGTTGATAAAAATGCTCGATAAGTTTGGAGAGTACTGCATGTTCATGTGGCGCGTCATCGCTATACCCGACAAGTGTAAAGTGTTCTTCAAGCGTTATCTCAACGAGATTTATAAACTTGGTATCGATTCCATACCATTGATTATCATCGTGTCGCTGTTCATCGGCTCACTGTGTACCATATTGATCAAACTCAACATCTCCAATCCCCTGCTGCCGCGTTACACGGTGGGATTGACTACTCGAGAGATTATCCTGCTGGAATTTTCCTCCACCATCCTGTGCCTGATCCTGTCAGGAAAAATCGGTTCCAATATCGCGAGCGAGATCGGTACCATGAGGGCTACCGAGCAGATCGATGCGCTCGACATCATGGGCATCAACAGTGCCAACTTCCTGGCTGCGCCCAAGATTCTGGCGCTGATCACAATCCTTCCTTTCCTTGTGGTGATCTGTATGGCTACCAGCTTGTTTGGCGGATGGCTCATCTGTATCGTCACGGGAATAGTGGAACCTGATACCTTCTTGTTCGGTATTCAGTCATTGTTCATCGAGTGGTACGTTTGGTTTGCGTTGATCAAGTCTCTGTTTTTTGCCTTCATCATGTCCACCATCGCTTGCTATTACGGCTATACGGTACAGGGTGGCTCGGTTGAGGTGGGACAGGCCAGTACCGACACAGTGGTGATGAGCAACA
>Ga0247608_10007489_pt1 | contig 11183 bp, 5 predicted proteins | sample 176DNAGHGlowgp2_FD_193490 | JGI IMG/M metagenome (GOLD analysis project Ga0247608, IMG submission 193490) | Sheep rumen microbial communities from Palmerston North, Manawatu-Wanganui, New Zealand - 1766 DNA GHGlow gp2 | ecosystem: Host-associated > Mammals > Digestive system > Stomach > Rumen ... | reverse complement strand
GGAGCGTGCTGGCTTTCCTGCTGGGTGTAGCGCTGGTCGTATTGTTCGGCAGCGTCCCCGCTCTGCGCCCGTCGTTCGAGGTGGATGGCGTGATGAAGCCCCTCTCGATGCCTCAGACCATTGAGATCGTGATGATGTCGATAGCAGCCCTGATACTGCTCGTAGGCAAGGCCGACGTGAAGGCAGCCGTGAGTGGCAACATCTTCTCGGCAGGCATGAATGCCATGATAGCCATCTTCGGTATCGCGTGGATGGGCGACACCTTCTTCAACGGCAACCTGGAGTTCTTCAAGAGCCACATCGCCGGCATCGTCACCCAATACCCGTTCCTCTTCGCCATAGCCCTGTTCATCATGAGCATCATGCTCTTCTCGCAGGCTGCCACCGTAGGCACGCTCTTCCCGCTGGGCATCGGACTGGGCATCGCGCCGCTGGCACTCGTGGCCATGTTCCCTGCCGTGAACGGCTACTTCTTCATCCCCAACTACCCCACCGAGGTGGCTGCCATCAACTTCGACACGACGGGAACGACGCGCATCGGGCGCTACGTGCTGAACCACTCGTTCCAGCTGGCAGGCTTCATCACCACCTTCGTCTCAATCGGTGTGGGCTACCTGATCACCACATTGGTTTACTAAAATCGACATTTATTCATTCAATCATTCAAAAATAATTTTAAGACTATGTCAGAACAGAAATTCAGAATCGAGTCAGACCTCTTAGGCGAGCTCAAAGTTCCAGCCGACGTGCTCTACGGCGTACAGACACAACGTGGTATCAACAACTATCACATCTCGCGCAAGACGATGTCGATGTATCCCGACTTCATCAAGGCCATCGCCTACGTGAAGCTCGCTGCCGTGCAGACCAACCACACGCTGGGCGTGATCAACGACGAGATAGCCGGCGCCATCTCGCAGGCCTGCCGCGAACTCATCGACGGACAGTGGCACGAAAACTTCCCCATCGACATGATGCAGGGCGGCGCAGGCACCTCGGTGAACATGAATGCCAACGAGGTGATCGCCAACCGCGCCCTCGAGATCATGGGCCACGAGAAGGGTGACTACCAGTACTGTCTGCCCAACGACCACTGCAACTGCGGACAATCGACCAACGACGTGTATCCGACCACCATCCGTCTGGCCATCATCCACATGAACAAGAGTCTGATAGCCGCTCTGACGGGTCTCATCAGCGCCTTCCGCTACAAGGGCGACGAATTCAAGGACTGTATCAAGATGGGGCGCACCCAGCTGCAGGACGCCGTGCCGATGACCAGCGGACAGGAGTTCAATGCCTACGCCAACAATCTGGAGGAGGAGATCCTGAACCTGGAGCGCAACGTGAAGCTGCTGCTCGAAATCAACATGGGCGGTACGGCTATCGGCACCGGTCTGAATGCCGTGCCAGGCTTTGCCAAGCTCTGCGCTGCCAATCTGTCGAAGCTGACGGGCGAGGCCTTCGTGTCGGCTACCGACCTGGTGGAGGCTACCCCCGACACCGGCGCTTACGTCAGCTACTCGTCGGCCCTGAAGCGACTGGCCGTGAAGCTGTCGAAGATCTGCAACGACCTGCGACTGATGGCCTCTGGTCCGCGCTGCGGTCTCAACGAGATCAACCTGCCGCCAAAGGCTCCTGGCTCAAGCATCATGCCGGGCAAGGTGAACCCCGTGATTCCCGAGGTCGTCAATCAGGTATGCTTCAAGGTGATAGGCAACGACACGACCATCAGCTTTGCCGCCGAAGCCGGACAGTTGCAGCTGAACGTGATGGAGCCCGTCATCACGGAGTCGCTCTTCGAGAGTCTCATCTGGCTGAAGAACGCCATCGAGACGCTCACGGAAGAGTGCGTTCTGGGCATCACCGTCAACAAGGAGCGCTGCATGGAGATGGTGAAGAACTCCATCGGCATCGTCACCGCCCTGAACCCCTACATCGGCTACAAGACTTCCACCAAAGTGGCCAAGGAGGCGCTCGACACCAACCGCTCGGTCTATGACATCGTGCTGGAGAAGGGACTGATGACGCAGGAGAAGCTCGACGAAGCCCTCGACCCGAAGAACATGCTCTGTTCCCACAGGTAAAAAGGGCGGTATTTCAAGAACAATGAGTCACTTGGCCTCCATCTGCTGGATGAGCTCCACGTTCAACTGTTCGACGAACGACAGGCGGATATCATCGTTAGAGGCAGCTGGATGGTACCAAGGCTCATTGCCGAAATACTCCTGCAGATCCTTCGACTTGAAGCGATAGCCGTGACGGGCCAGGATCGTGTTACGCATGATGCGGAGCATGGTATCGTCGAAGAAGCGGAACTGATGGTCGTTGAGCAGCGTCGTGCTGGCAAAGAAGAAGCGCCCGATCTCAGGGTCGCACTCGGCAAATTCGTACTCGGCACCGCTGGGCTGCCACTCCCAGGGCGTAGTGCCCGTATCGGTATTGACGGCGCTGAGATGGAAGCCCTTCAGCGTGGGCTCCACCTTCCATGTACCCGCCAGCATATTGGTGGTTCCCTCGACGGGATGGATATTGATGTATCCCGTGACGCGGCCGTTGAAGGTGATGACTTCGTAGGGGAAGTCGGTGCCGCCAATGACCAGGTTGTCCCACTTCCAACGGAGCACCGTCTCGACATCGTTCTCCGCCTCTGACGCATATTCGCCCATCATCATGTTCTTCCAGCGGGCTTCGTTCAGCTTCTGAGCGTCCCACACTTCCTCGCCCGACATGACCGCTGCCAGACGGTTGTTGGCGTCGTAGAAGCAGAGCACATCCCAGCCTTCAGCCTGCCTATGGTGAACGGTAGTGCCGACACCATAGATATTCACGCGGTCATTCGAACCGTTCTCTGTGCGATAGACATGGTGCTTCGGGTTCACCTCCTTGACATAACGCAGCACGAATTCATGCTCTTCACCTTCGTCCATGGCCTCCATCACCACACCCTTGTTCGCGATGTTGCGGGCCGTGAAGGTGATCTGTCCGTTATACCAATGAAGACCTTCGTTGATCTGTGCCTGTGCCGTCGTCATCCAGGCACCGAGCATCAGCCATAAAACAGTCTTCTTCTTGAAAGGAAAATGGAATTTCTTGTTCATAACATTTCGGTTGATAGTTTTAGACAAGTGCAAAATTAGGGAAAAAATACAAGAAAAACAAGAAGAATGCGAAAAAAATCGGTTGAGATGACGCCAATCTGACAATTTTTGAGTATCTTTGCAACAGAAAACGTTAATTTGCATAAACCATGTCAATAACAAAACACCAAAAACCGTCTAACTGGCAGAGATTATCTTCATTGCTATTTTTCGCCATCCTGTCATTGACGACCATGGCGGCTAAAAGCGACTCCACAAGAGTATATACAGAGCAGAATCCGCTGGTGTATGAGGACGCGTGGGACCTGTGGCCATACGCCTTCCTTAACGACAACGGCGAGCCCGACGGCTTCAACATCGACCTGATCCGTCTGATCATGAAAGAACTCAACATCCCCTATATCATCAAGCTGCGCCCGCAGCAGCAGGCTTTCGAGGATCTGAGAGACAGGAAGTCGGACCTGATGCTGGGTCTGGCCGTAGGCTTCCACGACCAGTACGGACTCTACGGCAACAACGCCATCACCCTGTTCACGCAGAGTCTGGCAGCGCCTAAGGGCAAGCCGACGGACATCAAGACCTTTCGCGACTTGGGCAAGGAAGGCATCAAGGTGATAGTCAACCCCAACAGCATGAGCTACCACCTGATGATAGACTATGGATGGGAAAAGAATGCCATCCCCCGTAGCGACCTGAGAGAGGTGATACAGCAGGTGAGTGCCCACGAAGACGGCCAGATCGTCTGGAACACCTTGTCGCTGAAATGGCTGATGAACCGCTACCATATCGACAACCTGCAACTGACGCCGGTCAACATGCCCCACGGTGAGTATAAGTTCATGTCGAACGACCAGCAACTGCTCGACCGTTTAGACGAAGCCTACACCAAACTCTATACCGCCGACAAGATCACCCCACTGCAAGACAAGTGGTTCTACCCCGAGCGACTGAAACCCGAGACCCCTCAGTGGATCTGGTACGCACTGGGAATAGCCCTCCTGCTGATCGTCTTTGCAAGTGCCTACGCCATCAGCTACCGCATACAGAGCACCAAGCTCAACCGGCAGAACCTGATGCGCAACCGGCGACTGGCCCTGATACTACAGACCAGCCAGGTGAGAATATGGACCTACGACATCGTGAAGGACCAGTTTGCATGGTGCAACGACAACGGGCAGGTGGCCTACACCTACTCGATGGAGGAATTCTCGCAGCGCTACAGCCCCGAGGACTCCGCGAGACTGAAGACGGCCCTGAACCGACTGGCGAAAGGCACGAAGAACAATAAAGAGGAAGAACTGACACTGAGCCTGAGGGCGAAAGACGTGGAAGACGGCGATACCGACCTGCGCGACTACTATATCGTGCTCTCGGTGCTGCGCCGCGACAAGGAAGGCAAGCCCAGCGTGATCATCGGCACCAAGAAGGACGTGACAAAGGAGAGCCAGCACAAACGCGATGAAAGCGATCGGGCGCTGCGCTACTGGTCGATATTCTACACCCCGATCGTGGGCATCATGTATTTCGACAAGGAAGGCAAGATCGTGAACATCAACCCCAAGGCCTGCGACATGTTCTGCTGCGAAGCCGAAGAGATCATCGCCGAAAAGGCATCAATACGCGACATACTCGGCATCGGCGACATGAGCCTGGAGAGTCTTGACGGATTCTACGCCACCCACATCATCGACCTCGACAAGATCCCGGATGAAGAGCGGACGATCAAGAGCATCAAGGCCAAAGGGAAACTGTATAATGAATTCAAACTGATGACGGTCTACGACGATTCCGAGGAGCTGCTGGGCATCTTTGCCTTCGCCCGCGACATCACCACGCTGGTGAGCGGTTTCGACCAGGAGCAAGAGCGACAGAGGGAGATCAACGAGGTGACGGGCGTACTCGACAACTACGGCCACGCCCTCAATGCCACCATCAGCGACACCGATATCCGACTGATCAGATACTCACCGGGATCGCACACGCTGACCATCTTCAACGGCACCAACAAGATTCAGCACAAACTGACACAGACACGCTGCATGGCCTTAGTGGGCGAGAATTCAAAACGTGCAGCCATGCGACTGCTGACTGACATGGACGACCGCGCCGACAAGGTGATAGAGCACAACATCCAGACGGCGCTGCGGGCCAAGGGCGGAAAAACACTCACGCTCTATTTCAAGCTGAAGCCCAATTACGACAAAGACGGAGACGTCAAGGAATATCTGGGACTCCTGCGCGACATCAGCGAACTGATGGCCATCGAAAAGCAGATGGCCATAGAGACAGCCAAGGTGCAGGAGGTGGAGAACACCAAGAACAGTTTCGTGAAAAACATGGTTCAGGACATCAAAGAACCGATGAACACCGTGATGGGATATGTATCACAGATCGGCGAGAAAGCCCCCACCGACAACGAGGAAGAGCTGTGCCAAGGAATCGCACAGAATGCCGACTATCTGCTACACCTCATCGACAACATACTCTACCTGTCGCGCCTGGAGGCCAGAATGGTGGATATCAAGAAAGAGCCGTGCAACTTTGCAGAGATATTCGAAGAGCAATGCGCCACCGGCTGGATGAAATACAAGAATGCAGAAACCCGCTACATCGTCGAGAATCCCTACGAGCAACTGACCATCGACATCGATGCAGACAATCTGGGACACGCCATCGCCCAGATAGCCGCCAACGCTGCCCAGCACACCAAGAGCGGTGTGGTGAAGGCACGCTACGACTACATCGGCCGACGACTGATCATCTCGATCGACGATACCGGCGAAGGCATACCGGCAGAACAACTCGACAAGATCAAACAGGAGCAACCAGGCGGTGCCCATACCACCAAAGGACTGGGACTGGCCATCACCAAAGAGCTGATCAGCCAGATGGAAGGCACACTGGAGATCATGTCGGAAGAAGGATCAGGCACCACGGTCTATATCACCATCCCCTGTCATGCCTCAGTCGTCAAACGTAATAAGTTAGCTTAGCCTTATGAAGAGAATACTGATTATACTGATAGCCTTACAGTCGACAATAGTACCGCTGCTGGCCCAGAGCCTCAGCGAGAAGTACAACAAAGAGAGGCCTGTAGTGGTGGTTTGCGACTGGGACAAGCCGCCCTACGAATTCCTCGATAGCAAGGGTGTGCCAGCGGGTTCGAACATCGACGTACTGAACGCTGTGATGGAAGAGCTGAATCTGCCCGTAAAATACGTGATGAAGGAATGGACCATCGCCCTGAAGACCTTTGAGCGAGGCGATGCCGACATCATCCTTGCCAATGCACGCCGATACAAGAATGGTCACTATGACATCTCCAAGAACATCGTCAACTACAACCGCATTTGCGTGGCTATGCACTCCGACTCCATCGGTATGGTGACGCTGAAGCAGCTGGAGCGTGAAGGAGCCGTATTCAAACCGGGCGACTACTCTGCCTACTACTTCCAAGACGGCGACACCATCAACAACAGCTTCATGGAGTTCCAGACACCCAAAGTGGCCTTGACGGGGCTGATCAATGGCGACTACAAATACTACATCTGGGGCGAGGCGCCACTGAAGTGGAAAATCAAGGAGCTACAATTAGAGGGTATCATCCTGAACGATGTGAGCATCCCCATCTCCGAAGTCCACATCATAGGGCACGATAAAGACCTGATAGAACGCATAGACGACCAGTACTCACGATTGAAGCAAAGCGGCGAGATAGCCCAACTGCAAGACAAGTGGTTGTATCCTGAGCGCGTGAAAGACGAGTCGACACCTTTCATATTATATATCGGCTTAGGCACGCTGATACTGATAGTCCTCATCTATCTGTTCATCCGTCTGGCCAAAGCTCACGTGAAGAGCGCCACCCGCCAATCGACCGAACTGAACGACATGATGTACAAGGCGCTGCAAATGGGCAACTTCGAAGTCATGGAGTATGACATCAAGAACGACCGCATGACCAACTGCTACGGCCATATCCTGCCTAAGGCGGGCATCACGCTGGCAGAATATACCCGGCGAATACACCCCGACCAGCAGGCAGAGTTCACCCAGAAGATGAAAAGGCTGATCGAGGGTCGTGAGAGACATTTCGAACTGAACAAACGATGGAACAAAGGAACCGATGACGCACCCGACTGGCTGAACTTCCAAGGACACGCCATATCTGAACTAGCAGCTGACGGTCATCCTGCATACATCGTAAACGCCATCCACGACGTGACACAGGACATGGAGGAAGACAAGGCCGAACGCGAACTCGTCAGGAAATACGAGCGACTGTCGAACATCCCATTTATCGCCATGTCATTCTATAGCAAGGGAGGATGGCTCATAGACCTGAACGACTCGATGAAAGAGTTGTGTGGCATGGATGAGCCTGAGACCAAGCGTTTCTGGGAAAGCGTCTGCATGTTTGATGTACCACTGTTCCGCAATGTGTATTCCCCCGACAATCGCGATGACTTGCTGGTATGCCAGCATATGGAATATCCGGAAATGGGTATCGACCGCTATATCGAGGTCCACATCCTGCCGTTGTTTAACGCAGATGGCGAGATAGCCAACTACTTCATCACGACCCTCGATGTGACCGACGACCGTACTCGCGACCACCTGAAGCACTTGCAGGACAAAGACATCCTGCAGATGCAGACAGAGATAGAGAGTCGGAAGCAATGGCTTAGCTACCTTTTGAAGAACAGTCAACGATTCCTGTGGCACAGCGACATCGAAAGCCGGATGCTCTACTTCTACCGTCAGCTTGGCAAACCAGAGATCAGCATGGATTTCGAGACCTTCCTTGGCTATCTGGCAGAAGAAGACCGCCAACGCATGCGTGAGACGCTGACCAGTCAGGAGATGCTCACCCACGATATCCGTGGCGACATCTATCACTTCAACCACACGTTAGCCGGTCCTGAAGAGGGATGGTATGAGATTAGCGGCAAGCCTATATGCAACAAGGATGGTAAAGTGACGGGCCACTTCGGTGTTTCGATCGACATCACACAGGCGATGAAGACCCGTCAGGATCTGGAGAATGAGACGAAACTGGCCAGCGAGAGCGTCAGGAGGAAGAGCGGATTCATGGCTTCGATGACTCATGAGCTGCGCACGCCACTGAATGCCATCGTAGGCTTTACGAGTGTGCTCTCTGCCCTCGCCGACTCACCAGAGCGTCCAGAGTATGTGCGTATTATCCGAAACTCGAGCGACATGCTGCAGCGACTTATCAACGACATCATCGATGCCTCGTCGCTGGCCGACGGCTCCATCAGCATCAATCCTGAGCAGGTGGACTTTGCCACGATGTTCGACGATATCTGCCTGACCCTCCAACAGCGCATCGAAGAGCCCAATGTGCAGTTCTGGAAGGACAATCCCTACAAGTCGTTTGTCACCACCATCGACCCAGGCCGCATACAACAGGTACTGACGAACTTCCTGACCAACGCTGTGAAGTTTACCAAGGAAGGACATATTCGTCTGGGCTACCGCTATCAAAATGACGGTCTCTACATGTTCTGCGAAGATACAGGCGCAGGCATCCCCATCGACAAACAGAAAATCGTGTTCGACCGCTTTGTGAAGCTCGACGAGTTTGTCCAGGGCACAGGTATGGGATTGGCCATCTGCAAGTCGATAGCCGAAAGTTGCGGAGGCGAAATAGGCGTCAATAGCGAGGGGGCAGGCAAAGGCTCCACCTTCTGGCTATGGATCCCGTGCCAGCAGATTGTATAAAGATCCAGCTTATTTGATCTGAACGCAGAACATGGTGAAGTCGTCGCTCTGTTCGGCATCACCTGTGAACTGCTCTACGACCGTCATCATCCTGTCGACGAGATAGTGGGAACGGCTCTTGGGCTGGCGCTCGCCAAAAGGCTGACTCGACTCGTTGAGCACATGCAGCATGCGCTTCTCGCCAAAGAGTTCCCGATCGTTGTTTTCAGCGTCACTCACGCCGTCGGTATATAAGAAGAGAGAGTGATCATGAACATTGTCGATATGTTCGCCGATGAACTCTGCCTCTGGCCTCTGTCCGATAGGAGGATTCGACGCCGTCTCGATATAGCGGAACACCGTCTGCGAAGTACGGGTCCTGTGCTGTCCCAGAATCGGAGCTTTATGTCCGCAGTTACAGAAGTCGAGTCGGCCTGACTTCATGTCAATCACGCCGATAAACATCGTGACAAACATACCGTTTTCATGATCCGTAGAGAGCGTGTTATTCAGTCGGTTGGCAATATCCTCAGGCGGACACCCCTCCTTAGCCACCGTACGGAACAGATTGACCACCACAGCCATCGTCATCGAGGCTGGCACACCCTTGCCACTGACATCACCCACACAGAAGTAGAAACGGTCGTCCTGCATAAAGAAGTCATAGAGGTCGCCACCCACCTCCTTGGCAGGTTTCATCACGGCATATAGATCGATATCGTTACGCTCAGGAAAAGCAGGGAACTTGCGAGGCACCATTCCCATCTGGATGTCGCGGGCAATGCGCAACTCGCTATCGATACGTTCCTTGGCAGTCGTGGTGTCCTCCAACTGGTCGTAGGCCTTACGCAACTCCTGTAAGCGCTTGCGGCGACGAAACAGATAGAAACCCAGGAAAGCCACCGTGATAATCAGGATGATGATGCCCGCACGGATTTCTACCGACTGGTTGGAAAGCCTCAGCTCCTTGGCCTCATTCTCGGCACGCGACAAATCAAGTTGTGAGGCATACTCATACGACATCTGCTGCACCTCAGCAGTATTAACGGAGTCCGTATAATCCTTATACCGCTTGTGCCAAATGTAAGCATTCTTGTAATCACCCATCTCGGCATAGATGGTAGATGTATAGTTGAAACGGTCGGACTTCGCTTTAAAGCCCTTTGTTATCTCCAAGGCCTCTTCAAGTCGCCCGTTCTTCTTAGCGTGATAGTAATTGACCGTCTCGCCAAACATATCATCGTGGCCGAAGGCCTGTTTCACCTTTTCACGCTCAGCGTAGGCCTGGTTGAAGTCGTCTTTCGTATAGTGCGGGTCAGCATAAACAATACAGATATAACTCCAGGCAGACAGCCGATGCTGCATGATGATGCCAGGCTCGGCCAATGCCTTATTGGCACACTCCAACACCTTATCCAACTTCTTGGTATTCACATATATCTTAGCAAGCCCCAGATAAGGTGCTGCCGCACTCTCGTCAGGAAAGTAACGGTGCTGATATTCGATGGACTCATAAAAACTTTTCGCGGCTTGGTCGTATTGACGCAGGTTACCTTGCATCGTTGCAATAGCATAGGTGGAAGTGAAGAGTCCGAACTTGCTGTCGTGATGGACGGCATAGTCGTGTGCCTGCTGCGCCATATTGAGACCACGGCTGCGGTTGAGGCGAGTGAAATAATAGATAGCCTGATTGGCCCAGCACTTGTAAAAGAGGCGTTCCTGACTGGCACCAGCCTTCTGACAAGCCTCCATCAGCCGATCAGTAACAAGCATGAAGCTGTCACTCTCGGATGTACTAAAGAATCGGTACATATCTTTCTCTAAACGCTTGATGGTGGCAGAATCCGATTGTGCCGCCATCGGCAGCGGAACAAGAAAAATGGTCAGGGCAAACAGTAATCGCTTTAATGTTTTCATCTCGGAAAGGTGCTTAATTCGTTGCAAAGATAATCATTTTCTGCGATATTATAAACTCCAGAACAACTTTTTTTCGATATTTAAGCATACTTGGGCGTGTCCCTTGGTAGTCCACTCGGAAACCTTCCTGTGCAGCTACGCCAGCGTACAGTAGGCGAAAATGATTGCTAATGATAGTCTTTTCATACTAACGTCCTATATATTTTTCCATCTTGACCAATAAACTGCCTGAGGTATCGTGACTCTTTTCAAGCCAGTTGCTGATGCGCCAAATTGCCTCTTCAAAATCGAGGATGAGAATGGCTTTCAGGCTTTGGCCATGCATTTTATCCACGAGGGTTAATGTGGCTTCGGCCTTAGTGTCTGTCAGAAACTCCACCTTGATGTCCTTCGCTTCAACGGGAGTCTCCAGGCCTGCCGTCCAGTGGTTGTCATCCACAA
>Ga0247608_10007486_pt1 | contig 11191 bp, 18 predicted proteins | sample 176DNAGHGlowgp2_FD_193490 | JGI IMG/M metagenome (GOLD analysis project Ga0247608, IMG submission 193490) | Sheep rumen microbial communities from Palmerston North, Manawatu-Wanganui, New Zealand - 1766 DNA GHGlow gp2 | ecosystem: Host-associated > Mammals > Digestive system > Stomach > Rumen ... | reverse complement strand
CAACAAGATTGTTAAAAGAACCTATAAGCTGAAGGCTCATGACGAAAACAATGAGTGCCGCATAGGTGATACAGTCAAGGTTATGGAAACAAAGCCAATCTCTAAGGATAAGAGATGGAGACTGGTTCAGATTATTGAACGTGCTAAGTAATTAGCTGATAGTTGATAATAAAAGGAGAAATAACATGATTCAGCAGGAAAGCAGACTTAGAGTTGCTGATAACACAGGTGCAAAAGAGCTTTTGACAATCCGTGTTATGGGTGGTTCTACAAGAAGATATGCGAGAATCGGCGATGTAGTTGTTGCTTCGGTTAAAGAAGCAACACCCGGCGGTGTTGTAAAAAAAGGTGATGTTGTTAAAGCAGTTGTCGTACGTACCGTAAAGGAGACTCGTCGTAAGGATGGTTCTTATATTCGTTTTGACGAGAACGCTGCAGTCATCATCAACGATGAAGGCACACCTAAGGGAACTCGTATTTTTGGACCCGTTGCAAGAGAGCTTCGTGATAAAAAGTATATGAAGATACTTTCTCTTGCTCCGGAAGTATTATAAGGAGGCGCCGAATGTCTACAAGTAAGATTAAGAAGGGCGATACTGTTAAAGTTATTGCCGGCAAGAGCAAAGATAAAGAAGGCAAGGTACTCTCTGTTGACCTTAAAAACGGTAAGGTTGTAGTTGAAGGTGCAAATATGGTTACAAAGCATACAAAGCCTTCAGCTTCAAATCCTAACGGTGGTATTATTCAGCAGGAAGCTCCTATGGACATCTCCAATGTTATGTATGTTCATAAAGGAAAGGCTACCCGTGTTGGTTTCAAGGTAGAGGACGGCAAAAAAGTTCGTGTTGCTAAATCAACCGGTGAAGTCATTGACTAATTGAGAAAGGAGGTAAGGAGCTTTGAGTAGATATAAGGATTTATATAAGAACGAGATTATGGATGCTATGACAAAGAAGTTCGGTTATAAGAACGTCATGGAAGTTCCGAAGCTCGATAAGATTGTAATAAACATGGCTGTAGGTGAAGCTAAAGAGAACGCTAAGGTTCTTGAGAATGCTGCAAACGATATGCAGATCATTTCCGGTCAGAAGCCTGTTTATACTAAGGCAAAGAAGTCCATCGCTAACTTCAAGATTAGAGAGGGTATGCCGATTGGATGTAAGGTAACACTTCGTGGTGAGAAGATGTATGAGTTCATGGATCGTCTCGTTAACCTGGCACTTCCTCGTGTACGTGACTTCCGTGGAGTTAACCCTAACGCATTTGATGGTAGAGGTAACTATGCTCTTGGTATTAAAGAGCAGCTTATCTTCCCTGAAATCGAGTACGATAAGGTTGATAAAACAAGAGGAATGGACATCATCTTTACAACAACTGCCAAGACTGATGAAGAGGCAAGAGAGCTTTTAAGACTCTTCAACATGCCTTTCGCTAAGTAATAATAGGAGGAATCGAGACACATGGCTAAATTATCCATGAAGGTAAAACAGCAGATGAAACCCAAGTTTTCTACACGCGGATACAACCGTTGCAGAATCTGTGGTCGTCCGCATGCTTATCTTAGAAAGTACGGAATTTGCAGAATTTGTTTCCGTGAGTTAGCTTACAAGGGTGAGATCCCAGGTGTACGTAAGGCTAGTTGGTAATAAAACATTGCGGCTTCGTGTCTCTGTGCATACAGGCACAGTAAGGCGAAGCAATAATAGAAAATTAAGGAGGCTTTTTCAAAATGGCAATGAATGATCCTATTGCAGATATGCTTACAAGAATTCGTAATGCAAATACTGCAAAGCATGACACAGTTGACGTTCCTTCTTCAAAGATGAAGCTTGCTATTGCAAACATTCTTCTTGATGAAGGTTATATCAAGAAACTTGATGTTGTTGAAGAGAACGGTTTCAAGTCTCTTCACATCACACTTAAGTATGGTGTTGACAGAAACGACAGAGTTATCACTGGACTTAAGAGAATTTCTAAGCCCGGTCTGCGTGTATACGCAGGTAGAGATGAACTTCCCAGAGTTCTTGGTGGACTTGGTATCGCTATCATCTCAACAAACCAGGGTGTTGTAACTGATAAAAAGGCAAGAGAGCTCCAGGTTGGCGGCGAAGTTCTTGCATTTGTTTGGTAAATTGGAGGTACGGGCATGTCACGAATTGGAAAAATGCCAATCGCTCTTCCTGCTGGTGTTACAGTAGAAGTAGCAGAAAATAATAAGGTGACTGTTAAGGGTCCTAAGGGCACTCTTGAGAGAGTTTTCCCTGCAGAGATGCAGTTCGAACAGAAAGATGGTCAGATTGAAGTAAAGAGACCTGATGATCAGAAGAAGACAAGAGCTCTTCACGGACTTAGTAGAAGTCTTCTTAACAACATGGTTGTTGGTGTTACAGATGGCTACGAAAAGAAGCTTGAAGTTAACGGTGTAGGTTACAGAGCAGCAAAGAGCGGCAAGAAACTCACCTTGACCCTTGGTTATTCACATCCTGTTGAACTCGAAGATCCTGAAGGAATCGAGACAGTTGTAGATGGTAATGCTATCATCGTCAAGGGTATAGACAAAGAAAAGGTTGGCCAGTTTGCAGCAATCATCAGAGAGAAGAGAGCTCCTGAACCTTATAAGGGCAAGGGTATCAAGTATTCTGATGAAGTTATCCGCCGCAAGGTTGGTAAGACCGGTAAGAAGTAATAGATAAGGAGAGTAAAAAATGGTTAGTAAAGAATCCAGACAGAAAAGTCGCGAAAAGAAGCATCTGAGAATTCGTAATCGTTTTAGCGGCACTGCTGAAAGACCGCGCCTTGCAGTTTTCAGAAGTAATAATCATATGTATGCTCAGGTTATCGATGATGTTGCCGGTAAGACACTTGTTTCAGCTTCCACACTTGAGAAGGACATTAAGTCAGCTCTTAAGGCTACAGATAATGTTGATGCAGCTGCATATGTTGGTGATGTTGTTGCTAAGAGAGCAATGGAGAAAGGTATCAAAGCCGTTGTTTTCGATAGAGGTGGTTACATCTACCATGGTAAGATAGCAGCACTCGCAGAAGCAGCTAGAAAAGCAGGCTTAGAATTCTAAGGAAGGGAGAAAGATAATGAAGCGTACAATCGTTGATGCAAGTCAGCTTGAATTAACAGATAAAGTCGTTACCATCAAGCGAGTTACAAAGGTTGTTAAGGGTGGACGTAACATGAAGTTCACAGCACTCGTTGTAGTTGGTGACGGAAACGGTCATGTAGGTGTTGGTCTTGGTAAGTCAACTGAAATACCTGACGCAATTCGCAAGGGTAAGGAGGATGCTACAAAGAACCTCATCACAGTTCCGCTTGATGAGAACAACAGTATCACACATGACTTCGTTGGTAAGTTCGGTTCAGCAGAGGTTCTGCTTAAGAGATCCCCGGAAGGTACTGGTATCATCGCCGGTGGTCCTGCTCGTTCAGTTTGCGAACTTGCTGGAATTAAGAACATTCGTACAAAGTCACTTGGTTCTAATAATAAGCAGAATGTTGTTTATGCAACAATCAATGGCCTTGGAAGTCTTAAGACTCCTGAGGAAGTTGCAAAGAAGCGTGGCAAATCTGTAGAAGAAGTTATCGCTTAATCAAGCAACAGCTAGTAAAGGAGAAAATCAATGGCAGCTAAGAATGAAAGTGGAAAAAAGCTTAAAATCACATTGGTTAAGTCCACTATTGGTGCTGTTCCGAAGCAGAGAGCTACGGTAAAATCAATGGGATTTAAGAAACTTAACAGCAGTGTAGAATTGCCGGATAACTCTTCTACAAGAGGACAGATCCAGCAGATCAGACACCTTGTTAAGGTCGAAGAACTGGACTAATATAAGGAGGAAAGTCATGGAATTATCAAATTTGAGACCTGCTGAGGGTTCTGTTCAGAGTGACAATTTCAGAAGAGGCCGCGGTCATGGTTCAGGAAATGGCAAGACTGCAGGTAAGGGACACAAAGGACAGAAGGCTCGTTCAGGTGCTCCCAGACCGGGATTTGAAGGTGGACAGATGCCTCTGTTCCGTCGTCTTCCTAAGAGAGGCTTTAAAAATATCAACTCAAAGAACATCGTAGCTATAAATGTAAGTTCACTTGAGCGCTTTGACAACGGTAGCGTTGTTGATATACAGGCACTTAAGGATAACGGTATCATCAAACATGAGTATGATGGTGTCAAGATACTTGGAAACGGTGAATTTACCAAAAAGCTTACGGTTAAAGTAAATGCATATAGTGCATCTGCTAAGGAGAAAATCGAAGCTCTTGGGGGAACGGCAGAGGTGATTTAATGTTCACAACCATTAAGAATGCATTCAAAATCAAAGATATAAGACTTAAAATGTTGTTTACATTTGCTATGCTCTTAGTAATAAGACTTGGTTCAGCAATACCTGTTCCTGGAATGAACGTTAGTGTATTCCAGGAATGGTTTGCACAACTTTCTGAGAACAACGCATTTGGTTTTATGGATCGATTTACAGGTGGATCATTCGAGAATATGTCAATTTTGGCACTCAATATCACACCTTACATTACATCTTCTATCATCATTCAGCTCCTCACAATTGCTATTCCTAAATTTGAGGAATGGCAGCGTGATGGAGAAGATGGAAGAAAAAAGCTTGCAGCTTTAACAAGATATATTACAGTGGTTCTTGCTCTTGTAGAATCAATCGCCATGGCAGTTGGATTTTACAGAAGCGGATTTCTTATTGAAAAATCCCCGCTTTATGTAATTGAAATTGTTGCAGCTCTTACAGCAGGAAGTGCATTCCTTATGTGGATCGGTGAGCGTATTACAGACAATGGTGTAGGAAATGGTATTTCTATAGTTCTTACAATTAACATCATTTCAAGAATGCCTTCCGATTTAAGCAGTCTGTTTACACAGTTTGTGACAGGAAGTAAGAATGTTGCAAGCGGAGTTGTGGCTGCAATAGTTATTATTGCAGTAATAATTGCAATGGTTGTTCTGGTTGTTCTTTTGAACGGCGCTGAGCGTAGAATACCTGTACAGTATGCAAAGAAAATTCAGGGCAGAAAAACATATGGAGGAAATCATTCAGAGATACCTCTTAAAGTTAATACTGCCGGTGTTATGCCGATTATCTTTGCAATGTCACTTTTCCAGTTCCCTATCATAATCAGTCAGCTTGTTGGATACAAGGGAACCGGTGTATGGAGTGAAATACTTAAATATCTGAATCAGAGTTATTGGTGTGATACATCTAATTTGAAGTATTCAGTTGGGCTTGTTGTATATGTTTTATTGCTTATATTCTTTGCATATTTCTATACATCTATCACATTTAACCCGCTCGAAATTGCAGATAATATGAAAAAACAGGGTGGATTTATTCCGGGTATACGTCCTGGAAAACCCACAAGTGATTATTTAACAAACATTTTAAACTACATCATATTTATAGGAGCAATTGGTCTTACAATTATTGGTGTATTACCGATCTTCTTTAATGGTGTATTTGGAGCTAACGTATCATTTGGTGGTACGAGTTTAATCATTGTTGTAAGTGTTATTCTTGAAACGGTGAAACAGATTGAATCACAGATGTTGGTACGTAACTACAAAGGTTTTTTAGATGATTAAAACAAAAGAGGTTTTGAGGCATTACTATTTATAGTGTGCCTCCAGACCTCTTATTGTGGTTTTAAGAAAAAAATGGAGGGCTGGATATGAAAATAATTATGCTTGGGGCACCCGGTGCGGGAAAAGGAACACAGGCTAAAATGATCGCGGATAAATATCAGGTTCCGCATATTTCTACAGGTGATATTTTCCGTGCCAATATTAAAAACGGAACAGAACTTGGAAAGAAAGCTAAGGAATTTATGGATAAGGGACAGCTTGTTCCCGATGAATTGACAGTAGAAATCCTTTTAGATAGAGTTGCTCAGGATGACTGCAAGAATGGGTATGTATTGGATGGATTCCCGAGAACAATTCCGCAGGCAGATGTTCTTGATAAAGAACTTACAAAACTCGGTGACAAAGTTGATTATGCTATTAACGTTGATGTTCCCGATGATAATATCGTAAAGAGAATGTCCGGAAGAAGAGCATGCCTTAAATGTGGTGCTACATATCATATTGAGCATATTCCTCCGAAAAAAGAAGGCATATGTGATACATGTGGTAGTGAACTCGTTCAGCGTGATGATGATAAACCGGAAACTGTTCTCAACCGCTTAAAAGTATATCACGACCAGACACAGCCGCTTATTGATTATTACACCAATAAAAACATTCTCAAGACTGTAGACGGTACTAAAGACATGCAGGATGTATTTAATCAGATAGTAGGAATTCTTGGTTAACTTGAGGTAAGCAGGAATGCCGATAAGTGTTAAAACAGACGAAGAATTGGACCTCATGAGGCAGGCAGGATACATGCTTGCGCAGGTTCACGAAAAACTACATGAAGTTTTAAGACCCGGTATGTCCACTTTGGAAATAGACCAAATAGGCGAGGAAGAAATCCGTAGACTTGGCGGGATACCTAATTGCAAAGGATATGAGGGCTATCCCGCTTCTGTATGTATTTCAGTAAACGATGAGGTAGTGCATGGTATACCCAAAGCTGAGACTATACTTAAAGAAGGGGATATAGTGTCCCTCGATACCGGACTTACATATAAAGGATTCAATTCCGATGCTGCCAGAACCTGGGGTATAGGTCATATTTCTTCCGAGGCAGAGAAACTTATAGAAGTTACAAAACAAAGTTTCTTTGAAGGGATAAAATATGCCAAAGCCGGTAATCATCTTTATGATATTTCGAGGGCGATTGATAAATATGCTACTTCATATGGCTATGGAATAGTTAGAGAATTAACCGGACATGGAATTGGTAGAAGCCTACATGAAGAGCCATTGATTCCTAACTATAGAAAACTAACCAGAGGAGTATTGTTAAAGCCCGGAATGACATTATGCATTGAGCCGATGTTAACAATGGGAAAAAGACAAGTCGCAATACTTGATGATGATTGGACAATAGTAACGGCTGATGGATCTGTTTCTGCTCATTATGAGAATACAATAGCGATAACACCAAATGGTGAACCGGAGATATTAACTATTATATAAGTGAACATGCGAAAGCAAGATAAGTGAGGTTTAATAAATGTCTAAAGCAGATGTAATTGAAATTGAAGGAAAGGTTGTTGAAAAGCTTCCTAACACAATGTTCAAGGTAGAACTTGAAAATGGGCACATAGTACTTGCACATATTAGTGGAAAACTCAGACAAAACTTTATCAGAATACTTCCCGGAGATAAGGTTACTTTGGAACTTTCTCCTTATGATCTTACAAAGGGCAGAATTATTTGGAGAGATAAATAAAGTATTGTCAACAAGCTAATTTTGTGATAGTATATAATGCGGTCGCTTTTAGAGGGTAAAGTATGCCCTTTTTGAGCATTGCGGCAGAAAGGAGTTTCAAATGAAAGTAAGGTCTTCTGTTAAGCCTATGTGCGAGAAGTGCAAGGTTATTAAGAGAAAAGGCGTTATTCGTGTAATTTGCGAAAACCCTAAGCACAAACAGAGACAGGGCTGATTCGAGTCATTTGACATTACTTTTTGATACCAATGTGTATTGGAAAGATCGGACCCGCTACTGTCCGATTGGGCAAGGAAATAATAGCCCCAATCAAATAAGTAACATTAGTACATACGATTTTATCGTATAACTTCCTGATAACGAGAAATCAGGAGAGACAATCAATTTAGTTGAAAATGGAGGAATTAGTAAAATGGCTCGTATTGCAGGTGTAGACTTACCGAGAGATAAGCGAGTTGAGATTGGTCTTACATATATCTATGGTATTGGTAGAACAAGCTCAAACAAGATTCTTGAGGCTGCAAAGGTTAATCCGGACACTCGTGTTCGTGATCTCACAGATGATGAAGTAAAGAAAATTGCTGAGATAATCGGTAATGATTATGAAGTAGAAGGTGATCTTAGAAGAGAAATCGCTATGAACATCAAGCGTCTTACTGAGATTGGTTGCTACAGAGGTATTCGTCATAGAAGAGGCCTTCCTGTTCGTGGTCAGAGAACAAAGACCAATGCAAGAACTAGAAAAGGACCTAAGAGAACAATTGCTAATAAGAAGAAGTAATTCTTTTTATTACATACAGTAACTAAGAAATAAACATAGGAAGAAAGTAGGTTAGTTTAAAATGGCAAATCAGAAATCATCAGCTTCAAAAGCAAAGAAGCGTGTCAAGAAAAACGTTGAACACGGACAGGCACATATCCAGTCATCTTTCAATAACACAATCGTTACATTGACAGATGCAGCTGGTAATGCACTTAGCTGGGCAAGTGCCGGTGGTCTTGGTTTTAAAGGTTCAAGGAAATCTACTCCATATGCTGCACAGATGGCTGCAGAAACAGCAACAAAGGCTGCACTTATTCATGGCCTTAAGACTGTTGATGTTTTTGTAAAGGGACCGGGTTCAGGAAGAGAAGCTGCAATCAGAGCTCTTGCTGCAAGTGGCCTTACCGTTACCAGTATTACGGATGTAACACCTGTACCTCATAACGGATGCCGCCCGCCCAAGCGTCGTAGAGTATAATTTGTTTAAAATTTTTATTTTAAGCACCTATGATACTATAAATTTATTCAACTCGTTGGATGAAGGCGCAAACAGCACTGTAAACAACATCAGGAGATAGTCCTGAAAAAGAAAGGAGCCAATAATGGCAGTTAATAGAGTTCCAGTTTTAAAGAGATGCAGATCACTTGATTTAGATCCTACATTTCTTGGATATGACAAGAAATCAAAGAGAACAAACAGCAGAGCAAATAAGAAGATGAGTGAGTATGCTCTTCAGCTTCGTGAGAAACAGAAGGCAAAGTTCATCTATGGTGTACTTGAGAAGCCTTTCCGTAACTACTACGACAAGGCAGAGCGTCAGAAGGGACAGGCCGGTGAAAACCTTATGGTCCTTCTTGAACGTAGACTTGACAACGTTGTTTTCAGAATGGGCTTTGCAAGAACAAGAAGAGAAGCTAGACAGGTTGTTCTTCACAAGTTCATCACTGTAAATGGTAAGGTTGTAAATATTCCTTCATACCTCATCAAAGCAGGTGATGTTGTTGAGGTTAAAGAGGCTGTTAGAACAATCCAGAGATTCAAGGATATTTCCGAGATCACAGCTGGTAGACTTGTTCCTGAATGGCTTGATGTTAACAAGGATAACCTTAGTGGATCAGTAAAAGAATTCCCTTCAAGAGATGTAATCGACGTTCCTGTTGATGAAATGTTGATTGTCGAGTTGTATTCAAAGTAATTTAAAATTGTTTTTTCAATTTTTTATCATGGATACTTTAAAAAACCAATAAGGAGGGTATATCAGTGTTTGATTTTGAGAGACCAAATATTGAAGTTGCTGAAATTTCCGAAGACAAGAAGTATGGCAAATTTGTTGTGGAGCCACTTGAGAGAGGCTATGGCATCACTCTTGGCAATTCACTCAGAAGAATTATGCTTTCTTCTTTGCCCGGAGCAGCAGTAAGTCAGGTCAAAATCGAAGGTGTGCTTCATGAGTTCAGTTCAATTCCCGGAGTAAAGGAAGATGTAACTGAAATTATCATGAATATCAAGAACCTTGCTATTCGAAATAATTCTGATACCAACGAACCCAAGACTGCATATATTGAGTATACAGGCGAAGGTGTTGTAACTGCAGCTGATATTCAGGTAGATCAGGATATTGAAATTACAAATCCCGATCAGGTTATCGCTACACTTTGTGGTAAAGATGCTAAGCTTTACATGGAACTTACTATCAATAAGGGTAGAGGTTATGTAAGCTCAGATAAGAATAAGCAGGCTGATCTTCCCATAGGAGTAATTGCAGTAGATTCTATCTATACACCTGTAGAGCGCGTTAACGTAAGCGTTGAAAATACTCGTGTGGGTCAGGTAACTGACTATGACAAACTTACATTAGATGTTCATACAAACGGAACACTTGGTCCTGATGAGGCAGTAAGTCTTGCGGCTAAGGTTCTTAGTGAGCATTTGAGTCTCTTCATTGATCTGTCTGAGAATGCCAAGACTGCAGAAGTAATGGTAGAAAAAGACAATGATGAGAAGGAAAAAGTTCTTGAGATGAGCATTGATGAGCTTGAGCTCAGTGTACGTTCTTTCAACTGCTTAAAGAGAGCCGGTATCAACACAGTTGAGGAACTTACAAATAAGACTCCTGATGATATGATGAAGGTTCGTAATCTTGGACGTAAGTCACTTGAGGAAGTTCTTGCAAAACTCGATGAACTTGGTCTTGCTCTTAGAACAGGCGAAGAGCAGAACTAATATTTATAAGATATTCGCTGAAGATAAATCCAATGTGTACTGACGCGGATTCTCATAGGTAGATAAACAACATACTGAGAGTAAATCCAAAGAGTGTCTCAGTATGCACCACAGCAGAGGGAACTCTGCGAATGAGAAAGGATGTAAATTATTATGGCAATGTACAGAAAATTAGGCAAAGCAACAAAGCCTAGAAGAGCACTTCTTAGAAACCAGGCAACAATGTTACTTTACAACGGCAAGATCGTTACAACCGAGGCTAGAGCTAAGGAAGTAAAGAAGATTGTAGAGCCTATCATAGCACTTGCTGCTAAAGAAAGAGACAACTACGAGACAGTAACTGTTGAGGCTAAGGTTGCTCGTAAAGATAAAGACGGCAAGCGTGTAAAGGAAGTTAAGGATGGAAGAAAGGTAACTGTATATGATACAGTTCAGAAGGAAATCAAAAAGGATAAGCCTTCACGTATGCATGCAAGAAGACAGATCCTCAAGACTCTTTATCCTGTAACTGAGGTTCCGAAGGAAGCAGCTGGAAGAAAGAAGAACACAAAGAAGATTGATCTTGTAGACAAGCTTTTCACAGAGTATGGTCCTAAGTATGCTAACCGTAACGGTGGTTATACCAGAATCGTTAAGATTGGTCAGCGTAAGGGCGATGCAGCTATGATGGTTGTTCTTGAACTTGTATAATGACATAAAAAAGAATTCCGATGAAAGTCGGAATTCTTTTTTTGTTGCACAAGACCGGCAAGCGAATGGATGCTTGCATACAAATTCATTTGCCGGTCGTAAGAACATGGAGCACTAAGTGCGGAATGTTCGTGTGCGAAATCGAGTAGG
>Ga0247608_10007484_pt1 | contig 11193 bp, 14 predicted proteins | sample 176DNAGHGlowgp2_FD_193490 | JGI IMG/M metagenome (GOLD analysis project Ga0247608, IMG submission 193490) | Sheep rumen microbial communities from Palmerston North, Manawatu-Wanganui, New Zealand - 1766 DNA GHGlow gp2 | ecosystem: Host-associated > Mammals > Digestive system > Stomach > Rumen ... | reverse complement strand
TATAGGCATTATAAGCCATAAATGCAACTGCTGCAGCAGCCGTAGCAATTCCAAGTGACGTATTGAGGGCTGTAGCCGCTGCTCCAGTAAGATTTAAAGCCTTTGTTAATGAGTCAAATGCTATAACAACTTGCGGTATACCATATACAAGAGACGTAATTACAGAGAAAGTAGCCTGTCCCGCGCTTACATTACCATTAAAGGCCTCTGTAACCATATTTACACTAGAAGCTAATGAAGTAGCAGCACCTACCGCAGACAATGCACTTTGGGCGAAATCACCAAGACGTCTTTTAGTGTCTTCATCACCGCGTTTATTTTTAACGTTTTTAAAGTCTTCAGCTGCGCCCGTGCCAACATTTCCAGCATTTTGCTTACCGGCTTTTAAGGTTCGCTCTGAAGCAGCTACTCTTGATTCTTCACCTATTTCAACCCCCGCAGTCGATTTCAATTCTTCAGCTGCTGCATCCTGTGCCTTTGTTAGTTCATCTACTTCTTCCTTACACTTACCATAGGCGTCTATAATTTCATCAAGCTTTTTTCTTAGCTCTTCTTGTTTAGGAGTAAGTTTTTCTTTAGCATCTAAATCAGCTTTTAACGCTTTTATACTTTCTTCATCAGAACTCTTAGGACGAAATTTTGTACCGCCCATTATATCACGAGCTTCGTTGTACTTCTTTTGTATTTCACTATTCCATTTAGCTTTAATATCTCTCTCACTCTCTTTAGTAGCTTTACCTACTCCCTCATCAATTGATTTTGCTACTTGTTTTGCTGATTCTTCAGCCTAATTACTAATAGCTTCTTGTATTTTTATTAATTTTTCTTTAATCTCTTTTTTTGCTTTATCAGTATCTTTTAACAAATCAGCATCTCTAAAGAGAGCATCCGTTTCCTCGAACGTCTTCGCAAGATCGTCTGAGAATTCTATTCCATTTTGTTCAAGCTCATGAAAATATATAGATAATTGGTCATAATGACTTTTTAAAGCTCCACGATTCTAAAGGGTATTATTTTTTTCCTAATTCTCCATTAGGGGGCCTAGATTACTTAATTGATCTAAAGTACCATAAGCTGTTGCAATTTTTTTATCTTCTAAAATTTTATCCTTAGATTCATCTGCCACATGATATTTATTTCCAGAAAGGACGGTATCAAAATCAGTCTTTTGTTTTTTCCGTAACTCAAGTTGTGCTTTTAATTCTTTAGTTTTCTTTTCTTCAATTTTTACTTGATCCCAAAGCGCCGTTGTAGCATCTTCTATAGTCTTTAACTCTGCTTTATCATATTCAGTTAAATCATATTTTACATCTTTTAAAGATTTAAGCATCTTTAATCTAGTATCTAACTGTTTATATTGAGCAGAATCTTCGCCCTAAGTATTCTTAACCCTTTCGGTAGCTTCCCCAAGATCTTTATCACGCTTTTCAGCTAGAGCATTTCTACCTCTCTGAGTGAGAGTCATAATGTTTAATCTAGTATTTTCTATAGCATTAGATATTTGACCGCCAAACATCTTAGCTAATAAGGGAGCAATAGTTAAAAGTACGCCCTTTAAACCACCCATAGAATCTATCATTTTATCTAAGGTTTTCAAAAAACTAGACAAACTATCATTTAACCAAATAAAGAAATCATCATGTATTAAATCTTGATATAAAGCTTCCCAAGCTGCACGGACTCGTTCGGAAGAAGCTTCCCAAGATTCGGCATAAATTTCTTGTTGCTCTTGGAGAGTTCCTTCACTACCCAAACCTAATTGAATATTTTTCTGAAAAGCATCAAAATTTTCCATTAAAGCAATTAACTGTGTATACTGTCTTACACCACCAACAGTCTGAGCCAAAGCAACTTGCTGATCTTTGCTTAATGTTTCCCATTTAGCACCCATCTCATCTAAGATTTGGTCCATTTGCTTTAATTCGCCATTTTGGTCTTTAATATTAACTCCAACAGAAGCAAGAGCTTTAGAATATTTATTTAAATCAGTACCATCTTCTAAGGTTTCACCTAATTGTAAACCCTCTAAACGAGCAAAAATGGTCTTAAATGATGTACCTACAATATCGGCAGATTGACGTGTCTTATCAATAACTGTAGTAACGGCGGCCGCAGCATATTCGTAGCTTAATCCAACTGTATTACCAACAGCTGCGAATTTTTCCATACCTTCGGCAATTTCTTCGGACGAAGCAGCAGTTTCTGCACCAAGTTTAGTCATAACATCCGCATAATACTCAAGACTCTTAGAACCATCATCAAAGTTATTCCAAATGGCAGTCATGTAAGACGAAACGTGTTCAGCGTTTTCACCAGTGACATTAGCCATCTTGATTGTAGCATTAGTACGAGCTTCCACCTCTTCATCACTTAAACCCTGTTGATAGAATATCAAAGCGGCATCAGTATAAGCAGTAGTAGTTGTGCTAAGGTTTTGGGCAGCCTTATTAGCGGTTTCTGCAAACCTAGCCATTTCATTGGCACTATACCCAGTAACGATACGGATATCATTTAAGCTTCGGTTTAAGTCCTGTGCATAACCATAAGCAGATTGTACTGCTCCCATAAATCCATGTAATACACTCGAAGAAATCTGCCAACGTGCTGTATTAGCAAGAGTAGTGCCCAACTGTTTAAACAGATTACTTACACGCATTACTGGAATTTCGGATTGCGCCACAGCATTAGTTAATTTTAAAAAGGCTTGCTCACCTTCTGGGCCTAAAGAAACTAAAGTTTCAGAGTAGCTTTCCAAAGTTTTTCCGCTTTTCTTTAAACCATCATTAAATCTAGCAAAATCTATCTTACCAGTATCTACATTAACTGTACGCTTTAATAAAGTTTGCAGCTCAGCCACATCTTTAATAGCTGTTTGAACATTTTTGGTAAAATCTTCTCCCAAACCACCACCTATACCTATTCCCTTACCTAATCTACCTAACTGATCTTGTAAGGCTTTCATTTCACGCTTAGCTTGATCTGTATTAGCGGTGATGTTAATTGACATATTTAATTGTTTTGCCATTAAAGTAAATCTCCTTTCTCTCCAAATTTTTTATAAAAAGAAAAACCCCTCTACTAATTAAAGTAGAGGGGTTATGTATTTTATCTACTTCTATATAATTTAAAAAAACAATATAGAAGATTAGTTGATTTAGCCCAACTTCTTCACTATCTCGTCAACCAGCTGAATATTTTCTTTATTGGTCAACTTCTTTTGAAGTTCTTCAATATTATAATCAAGGTTCTTGTAATCTTTACTTATACTGTCAAGTATACCATAAGCAGAAGTTTGGTAAGTCTCAAATTGGCTGATAAAATCGTCCAAAAGGATAGTAAACTCAAAATGGTCATTTTCCGGCAAAGCTTCCTTAACGGCCTTATAAAAATCAGAATTAATTAAAGCATCATACAACTGCATTGGCGTATCTTTATCAGCATCGCTAAACTCAATATCTGTATAAAGATAGAATGTATAAAGCTCTCTATATACTAACACATGACCAGGTAAATAAAGACCTGTATCAGCATTTAAACAAAAGCTAAGAATCGTTTCAATAGCTTTGAGTTTATCCTCGATTGGAACGTATTGCTTAACGGTAATCTCTTGATCTCCCACCTTAATTTTCTTATCTTCTGGGAGATTATTTGAAATTTCAAATGTCATTTTATTATGACCTCCTTTTACTCATTATTATATTTATATTATAACATAAAATTTTTTATTAGTCAAGAATTTCAGCATCTGCTCGTAATTTCTAATAACTTGTATCTTTTCCATCTTTATCTTCTTGAGTTTTAAGAGTGGATGAACTTATATATAATCTACCTTTTTGTTTGTTGTGCTAAGCTCTAAGAGTCGCACTACTAATATTTGGGTGTATTTCTATATCCTGTCCTTTTCCCGAATAAGTAGGATCCGATATTGCAGTTTGCATTGTACCTTCACCTGTAAGGCTTGCTCCTGTCATACCGTATCTAAAGTTAAAACTCTCTATAAAATCACTGGCCTAATAGAATTTATTGCCTAGCATGACACCAAATAACATAGGGCCTAATGCCGCATATAGATTCGCACTTACAGCAGCCAACATAAACCAAAGAGCGTATGTAGCATTCCATGGCCTTTCCCAATCTTTTGTAAAGCTTAAATCTTCTCCTCTTTTAAACTATTTTAATATTTCGTCTTTTAAATTAGTATAAGTTCTATAATCAAAAGAAGATGAGTCGTTAAAACGCTTAATTTGAATTCCATATTTTTGCACTAAATCTTCTTTATTTAAATAATCTACTAACAGGGTTTTTATACTTCGAGCTTTACTATTAACATCTTTAGCGGGTCCTTGTATATCAATTAATAGATTTCCATTAATCTCCAGTTCTGGAATACCTTTTTGTTTTCTACCCGGTTGCTATGGTTGTAACAACCCTACTCCCACGTCTACTGATAATGGAGCACCTTTTCTTCGTGAACCACCTCCTGAAGAGGTTGCAGAACCTACTTGTACTAAATCTTGCAATAAATTATCAATAGTGTTATTTACAAGGTCTTGGCCTTGATATAACTATTTTTTTATTTGTCTTTCTATAAAATGCTCTTTAATAAATCCTTCTATTTGAGCCTAAGTCTGTTGTCCTTGATTAAAAGCATCTTTTAAATCTTGATAAGTTATACCATATCGCATCGCTAAACCCATCATTTCTTTTTTGGTCATATCACTCCTAAAATATTTTACATTCCTTGCGCCTGTAACCACATATGGATCAGGACCAACAAAATTTAAAATAGCACTAGATCTTGCTTGAAATTCATTATTTAGTTGATTCCAGACAGAATTTATCATTTTCTTTTCTACAGCTTCTAACTCTTTTCGAGTGAGTTCTCTCTCAGCTCTTTTAGCATAAAAATTTAATAAATTTTTTTCTCGGTCTCTGTAATATCTTATAGCTGCTTTATAATTTTTATTATATTCTTTTTCAAAATGATCTATTGTCCATCTTGCCATTCTCCTCTTCCTCCTTTCTTTTTATATAAAGTTTTATATATTTATATAAAACAAATATATAAAACTTTATATAAAAAAATCGGGGAGACATTTAAGTCTCCCCGACCTTTAATTAACCTTCGCCTTCACCATCGTCCGGATTAACAAGTTCTTCATCCTCAACCTCTTCTACAATAGGTTGAGGGATTTCTTTCTTAGGCTCTTCTACCTTTACAGTAACAGAATGGCCTCGCTTAGGAATACTTTTAATTATCATAAGCTATTTACATCAATATTAGGTGCAAAGGTATATGTTCTCTCACGATCGGCGTCAGAGATAGCACCATCTTCGACGATCTGAATAGCCGCAAGGACTTTCTTCGTCTTATCAAATCTTGTATAATCTGGCATAGCGTCTACTGTAAATGTGAATGTAGAAGGATCACCAGTAGCAGCCATAGAGAATGTGAAGTTAGATTGTACCTTACCATTAGGTATAACAAACTCGGCAGGCATATCAATACCCTGCTGTGTTCTAAAGAGTGTAGAACCTTCAATATAATAAGTTCCACCAAACTTATCAGCAGTAATCTCAATTTGCTGAGTATTCATAATCTTCTCAACATAATAATCTACAAGTACTGTAGTTCTACCACCAGCCTTAAAGATATCTCTTATAGCATCGCCGAACTTAGGAGCCACACCTGTAATATCGACAGAAGGAGAAACTCTGTGATCCTTCTTAGTAGCAGAAGTCTTTTCTCCATTAGCATCAATAGGTGTATTAAGAATATCGTCATCACTATAAAGAGTAATCTGATAACCTGTAGCATTAGCAATATCAGCAGTAGCAGGATCATACTTAGAAGTAGCTTCATTCCACTTTACAGGTACAATACCTTGACTAATATCAGGGATATAAGGCTCTGTATAAACTTCACCATACTCATCACAAACCATAACATAAATATAATTTTCTTTATAGAAATAATTTACAGCAGCTGTGTTAGCATATGTAAGATCATATTTGCCCAAGCTAGAATTCCAAGTCTTACCAACAGTAATGCCATTAGCTGCTACGGTCTGACCAGTAATAGCAGTATCATTAACAGCCCAATAAGGAATCTCAGGAAGTACTAACTTAACCACAGGATCATTTCCGCTTGTGTCTACGATTACCTCAGAACCACTTAAACGAGTTGTAGCATGAACTCTAATAGGATCATTAGTAGATGCCTCTAAAAGTCCAGCACCGGAGAGAATCTGAAGACCCTCAGCAGAAATAAGCGCATCCTCCATGTTGAAAGTTAAAGTGCGGTCACCATCCCAAGCTACAAGTCTAGGATTACCCTTACCACCTTGTGCATAAACAGAGCTAGAAGCGGCTTCAAGAGAAGAGGTCTTTAATGTGTCAAAATACATAATAGGCTCATCTTTATAGAAAATTCTATTACCAACTTTGCAAACGCCCTTAGCACGAAATACAACGTCGCAAATTTCACGAACACCAAATTTCATGTGTCTATTTTCCTCCTTTTAATTAATGTAGAGGCCCCATCCAATGATCAGGCTGCTCATCTGGCTTGCCCCCAGCGAGCCTCATGGAAATATCCATGTCCTATTTCATTTTTAATGTAAACCTCTCAAATAAATCGTTTATCTGAAAAAGGGTTAGATTATTAAGTTCATCACTTGTATAACCTAATCCAATAGCAAGTATTGAAAAATACCTAGCTAGAGCGGAATCATCAGGATTTTGTGAAGATTTAAGTTCTGCCAATTTCTTACGACCTTTATAAATCTTTTCAGCTATTTGTTTAGCTTTCTCATTAGCAGGATTATAAACCTCATGAATTTCTCCATTTTTATCCTTCTGCTTCCTATCCAACTAAAATATTTTCTTTAATATTTTTTGGAAATCATCAAAATTCCCTTCATCTATTATCAAATTTTCACTATCCTTATTACAAAGAATTGACCTTGGAGTTAGAATAATTTGATAATCTGGTAATACTAATGCGAGAACAGCTTTAACCGTCTGTTTTTTGTCTGCGGCCTCTTTCTCATTTAAAAATGACATTAGTAAATTAAAATTTGTAACTTCTATAGGAAGGTCTTGACCTTCCGAAAAACTATTTCTATCGATACAAAGTATCTGCGCGCCCGTATTAAAATCGTTTTCACCCATCATACCAATTTCTTTTACTCTTGGTTGATGTATTATTACTTGACATTCAGGTATTGGAATATCTAAACCAGCGGCCAAGGCTAATCTCTAGTCAAAAGCCATTATTTAAAATCATTAAATAATTTATTAAAGTCTTCTTCAAACTGCGCCTGGTCCGCAGGATTGGGCATATTGTACTTATCTTCACCACCGTGATGTACAGCGTACATAAGCGTCAAGCCCGCAAATTCATCATTCAAAATGATTTGCTTCATACCCAAAAACTCGGTCTTTCCTATTCCTGTTAAGTGTCTGTTATTAAAGGTGCTATCGATTTCGGCCGCGAGACGATATGGCCTAAGCTGGTTGTCTTGGAGTTCCCATTGATCAAAGTGACAAATAATATCAAAGATAATTGTGTTATCTCTAAACTGTGGATTGCTACAGGGTGTAAAATCATCAAAGCTCAATATAATATAATTCAAAACTGAACCATCTATATAAAGCTTAGGAACCTTTTTAAAGTTCTTACCCATAAGTCCCACTATTTGTTCATCTGTCAAATCAGGCCTCTTCAAAGCATCTTTTTCTGTATAAAATAACATCTTAGCAAAACGTTGATTTTTTAACAACCAACCTATGATGATATCCATATCTTTATCGACCGACAGAAAGCTTGATTCTGGCTAACGATAATTATTTATTTTCATCTTTATCTCCTTTAACTCCTTAGAACAGAGAATCAATGACAATAACTCGTTCAGCCGAACCATACTTTAAGGTAATCTGACCGCTATAACTCTGCATCCATTTAATAGTTAATGTTTTACCATCTTTTTTCTACTGAATGGTTTTATTCTCACTGATAATCTCCCATTCTGATTCTTCATCACCCTCATAATAATACGTATAACTTACTTTAGGTTTAATAAAATTCTCACCTACAATTAACTCTGAAGCAGGCTCTGGAGCAACAGGGTCCACAATCAAACCTCCAGCGATACCATTCTGCAAATCATCTTCTACTTCATTAGAGTAGTACTCAACCGCATTAATTTCTATGATACCAGGAGTACTGATAGTATCGAAACCCTCTATACGCCAGCACAAATCTCCTTCATTTTCTTCTAATGTTCTTAAATAAAACTTTTTATATCTCTTAAAATAAGCTAAAGTATCTTTATTTTTGGGTAATATTATATTTAAAGAATGGTTTGGTGTGTCTACACTTATACCATTCTTTTGGATGTAATTAATTTTAGTTTCAACCGGTCCTCTAACCGCTGCCTATGTTGTGCAAACAATTCCATTATCATCTTTCCAAGAGATAGTGTAACGGCATTTTCTTATGTCGCCTCGGAAGTAAGCTAATTCTGTTAAGTCTTGTAAGTAAACTATCCAATAGGTATCAGTATTTAACCATTTAAATACATCGCCTGGCTTATAATCAAATTCATAGCCAACAGAGAGAATCTTGTTGTCATAATCCATGGTGAGCTTATTGGGATTGATTAAAGCCCTACAAACATCTTCACCATTTACTTTCTGTATTTTTGCTCCTTGATAAGAATAAAGTACCGCCCTATCTAAAGTTCTTCGTTTATCCTTTATCATTCTGTCTTGTTGCGGAAATCCACCATGTTGATTAAGGCGGGCGGCCATCCCTTTTAATCCTCTCGGATAAGGTATATTATTACTCATTTGCCAACCCCCTTACTAATGAAATGCACTCAAAAACTGTTTTCCTATAAAAATCAAAAGAATTCTTTGAATGAAGTAACCCTTCAAGCTTAGCTAATAAAATAAGATAGTCGCTTTTCAAAGAAAAAATCTCATTCAAGCCAACTATCTCATTTATTACGGTCTCTAATTGTAGTTCCTAATTCTCTTCATTTTCACGCATAGGAATCAATTTCCATAGATGATTAGTTAAACGGCGGATTTCATATTCTGTTGAAACCTCAAAACCGTATTTAGTCATCAAGCGCACTTACCTCCCTTAATATACTCCAGTTGGAGCTTATTGCACCAGTATCATCTACTTTGCGGCGCTTATACAAGCGTTGCATATGAAAAGATTGACGCTGACATTCAGCAAGAAGTGTAAGAAGCTTAGCTAAGTGATTGGCCTGAGACGTCATTTTAAAATCACTACCGGAATACTTCATACGAGTATTCTCAATAGAAGTGACTTGGCGCTGAAGCCAACCGCATTTCATTATTAAAGCTAAGATATAAATCTCCTCAGAGGTAAGGTCTGCCGCAAATGTACTGCGCTCAACAATAACTTTCGCTACTGTTGGGTCCTCATCCTCTATATCATTCCAAATAATACCAATTACAAAATCATCATCAGTTAAATCTTTTTCATCAATAACTTCAGTTTCAATCGTATAATCAGTTAATACTTTACGAGGAAATTCAAACTCTGGAATACCATTAATTAAAAGATGTTGTAAATCTTTTATTGTATCTTCTGGTGTTAATTCCATCTACAAATCATCTGTAATCTGATCAAGGAAAGCACTATACACTTTTGTAAAACTAGTAGCCATAATGCACTCCCTTCTTAAATAATTTACTTAATTACTCTACGTTTAGGAGTAGAAGTAGTCGTTGGTGTTACTCTACGCTTAGGAGCGGCGTTCGATGCCTCCTCTTCAGTCTTAGACTCCTTGTCATGCTGAATAGCAGCGGCCGCATTAAATCCTGTTTTCTCCTGGATAGCTGCAAGCTTACGAGTATCAGTAAGAGGAAGGGAAACCGCAAACTTCTTAATTAAATCAATAACACCAGTAGGTGCAAAATCAAGACAGTCAAGGAATTCATCAATAGAACCCTCATTTAACAATTTCTTTACTTCTTCTTCACTATAAAAATACTCAGGCTGTGGCTCACCAAGACTTAAATCTTTAATTTCAGCTTCTGCCAACTGCAAATACTCTCTAAGCAGCGTATCACCACCGGGCTGGTAGGAAAACTCCTCCACATCCGCAAAAGTTAAACTGGTAATAGTTTGACCTGGCTGTAATTCTACTCTTATATGTCTGTTAGGTATATTAATAATAACAACCGCACCACTACGGTTTTTTACTGATACCTTTCTATTCTTATCTTCCATTTTTACGTCTCCTTTATCTCTTAGAAAAAATCTCGGGGCATAGGCGTTCCCACGCCCCGAGTAAATTATATTTTAATTATAATCAAGATTCTGTTTCAGTAACAACAGGGAATGTAATGTCTGCCTTGAAGTTCCAGCTACCAATCTGCTTGCTAAGAGTTGTATCTCTGTAAGAGCATACATCATTGGCAAGGAGAGCTGCAACGCCAACCTTCTTATAGATATGAAGGTCACGGCTCCAGTCATCATTAGACTCATTCTCTTTTACACAAGTATCACCCTCGATAACTACCTTAACTGGCTTAGAATCACCACCATTAGGGATAATCCAACAGTAGGAAGGATCAAGAGCCTTCTCGCTATTTGTCTCGTCTGTAACAGAATTGCCAAGAATAACAACTCTATTACCCTTATAACCCTGAAGGTGACCAGAAGTCCATACCTGCTCCTTCATGTTATCAGAATATCTCCAAGCCTCAGCAGGGATCATCTTTGTGGCAAATTCGTCAAAGCAATAAATTGTAACATCGCCATAAGACTTAGCAATATTAACGAGCTTATCAAAAGCAGCCTCATCGAAACCAGCTGTAGCAACAACGTTGTTAGCAGGAAGCTCTGTAACAGCAGCCTTAAGAGCAGCCTCGATTTCGAAAGCAATGAGATCATCCATACCCTCAAGGATAATGTTAAGCATTTCAGCCCAATCTACACGACCATCAAGGAACTCCTCGAAACCGATTTGGATTGCGCCACCGATAGCAGATGTAGGAACCTCAAAGCTCTCACCGCCAGCCATCTTCCAAACTTCATATCTACCAGCAAGACCAACTCTCGTTACGAACTGCTTAGCTCTTAAACGATTATTAACCTTTCTGCGGAATAAGGGCTTATCACCCTGAGCAACATTTTTAATCTCAGCG
>Ga0247608_10007483_pt1 | contig 11193 bp, 9 predicted proteins | sample 176DNAGHGlowgp2_FD_193490 | JGI IMG/M metagenome (GOLD analysis project Ga0247608, IMG submission 193490) | Sheep rumen microbial communities from Palmerston North, Manawatu-Wanganui, New Zealand - 1766 DNA GHGlow gp2 | ecosystem: Host-associated > Mammals > Digestive system > Stomach > Rumen ... | reverse complement strand
CTGGCCGTGGGAGCCGCCGCTGCAGGATGCACGCCCAAGCAAAAGACCGTCGGAACCGAGGAAGGTCCCGAGCAGATGATTTACCGCGAGAATCCCGTCAACGGAGACAAGGTGTCCCTCATCGGCTTCGGCTGCATGCGCTGGCCCATGATCGAGGGCCCGGACGGGAAACGGGTCATTGACCAGGAAGCCGTGAACGAGATGGTGGACTATGCCATCGAACACGGCATCAATTACTTCGACACGTCACCCGCGTACCTGATGGGCCAGTCCGAGCTGGCGGCCGGCATCGCCCTGAGCCGTCATCCGCGGGACAAATACTTCATCGCTACGAAACTGTCCAATTTCGGAGACCGGTCCGAGGAGGCGTCCATCAAGATGTACCACGACTCCTTCGAGCAGCTCCGCACCGACTACTTCGACTACTATCTCCTCCACTCCATCGGCCGGGGCGGCGTGGCCGCTTTCCGCCAGCGCTATGTGGAAAACGGAATGATCGACTTCCTCCAGAAAGAGAAGGAGGCAGGCCGGATCCGCAACCTGGGTTTCTCCTTCCACGGAAAGGCCGAGGAGTTCGACGCCCTCATCGCCCTCCACGACAACGGCGACATCCACTGGGACTTCTGCCAGATCGAGATGAACTATGTGGACTGGACCCATGCCGACGGCGTCCGGAACGCCAACGCCGAATACCTCTACGCCGAACTGGAGAAGCGCAATATCCCCATCGTCATCATGGAACCCCTCCTGGGCGGCCGTCTCGCGAACGTTCCCGACGCCATCGCCAGGCAGATGAAGGAGCGCGAACCGGACAAGTCCATCGCCTCCTGGGCCTTCCGCTTCTGCGGTACCTTCCCGGGCGTCATGTGCACCCTGAGCGGCATGACCAACATGGATCCGCTCATGGACAATATCAAGACCTTCGGGCATTTCAAACCCCTCACGGAGGAGGAACTGGACTTCCTGGAGCGCATGGCCACGCAGATGATGGAGTACCCGCTCGTGAACTGCACGGACTGCAAATACTGCATGCCCTGCCCCTGGGGCATCGACATCCCGGGTATCTTCAAGCATTACAACACCTCCGTCACGGAAGGACGCTACGCCCAGACCCAGGAGCAGAAGGAGTACCGCAAACTCAAGAACGCCTACCTGGTAAGCTACGACCGGGCGATCCCCACCCTCCGCCAGGCGGACCACTGCATCGGTTGCGGCGAATGCCTCAGCCACTGCCCGCAGTCCATCCCCATTCCTACGGAGCTGCAACGCATCAACCGGTATGTGGAAAACCTGAAGCAAGATACGCTCTAAAAATAATCCCGCAATTTCCTTTCGGAATTGTGGGATTTTCTGTTTTTTTTACTACCTTTGCAGTCCGGTTTGACCGAAAGGCCCCGGATACGTATTGGAGAGATGCTCGAGTGGCTGAAGAGGCACGCCTGGAAAGCGTGTGTACCCCAAAAGGGTATCGCGAGTTCGAATCTCGCTCTCTCCGCAAAACGATGAACGGCAGCTGGTTGCGAAAGCAACCGGCTGTTTTTGGTTTCGGGCCCGTCGAAAGCTTGCTTTCGTAAGGGACCGGAACCGGAAACAGACAAGCGGCCGTCAGGCCGCAGCTGCCGTTCCATCGTCTTGCAAGGACCCCCCGGGAGGGCATCGAGATAGCGACGGCCTCCGGCCGGCGGAATCTCGCTCCCCTCCGTAACCAAAAAGCAGCCCAGCGCGAATGCGCCGGGCTGCTTTGGTATGCGCCGGTCAGGCTCACCGGCTTCTCAAGGCGTGTCCGGAGGTCTTGAGCGCCTCCGGGTCCAATTTGCCGTCGCAGAGGACTTCTTTGCCGTTGATGAAGACCCGCCGGATTCCGAAGGCTTTTTCCTGGTCCGGAACGGCCGAGACCATTTCCGCTTCGTCGAAGACGGTCAGGTCGGCAAAATAGCCCGGTTTCACATAGCCCCGTTCAGGGATGGAAAAACGGTCGGCCACGCCGCCGGTCATCTTCCGGATCGTACGCGGCATCGTGTCGCCCTCTCCCCAGAGGGAATTGCGGATGAATTTCGGGAAACAGTCATAGATAGCGGGATTCTGGACGCCGTGCTCTTCCACCCAGGCGTCCGTCATATACAGGACATCGTCCCGTTTGGACTGCCAGGCGATGATCTCCGGCGTACTGTACGGGCCCATGTTCACCCGGCCCTTGAAACCGGACATCTCACAAAGGTCCAGGTAGGTGTCGATGCAGGATTTCCCGCTTTCCTTCGCAATCTGGTAAACGGTCTTTCCTTCATATTTCTCATTCCCTTCCCCGACATAGGCGATGATGATATCCTTCCAGCCGAAGCCCAGCAGCTGGATGGACGCCCAGGCCAGGACGGCGAAGCGCCCTTTGTTCCAGGGCTTGCGCTTTTCCGCAGGAGAAAGCGCCTGATACCAGGCGGGGAGGATGACGGTGATGACAGAGACGCCGAGCAGTTCGTTATAAATATCGAATTGGGCATCAATTCCTTCCGACTTCATCTCGTCCAAAATCCGGTGCACCTCGTCCCGGTACTTGAAGGTACTGCGTCCCACGAAGATGGCATGGGAATACTGCAGTTTCATGTGTGTTCCCCGGGACATCTCCCGGAGTTCATCCAGCGCCCGGAGGATATGCGCCCTCCCGAGGAGCGGATAGTCCATGGAGACGGCGGATTCGGCGCGGGGATGAATGGTCAGCGGACGGTCATACTTCTCCGCCAGAAGCGCTACGTCACGGGTTTCCGCAACACTGGAGAACCGGCCGGGCTCATACATCATTCCGAGCGAAAGGCCGCAGGCCCCCTCCTGAAGGCCCTTTTCCATCAGGGCGAGCATCCGTTCCCGTTCGCTGGCCGACAATTCGCGGTGCTCCCACCCGGCAACGCTCGTCCTGGCCGTGCAATGCCCGACGATCACGGCTATGTTGCAGGGATTCTTCCGGTCGATCGCCTCGAAGAAATCCTTCACCGAAGGGTAAACGCCCGTCGTATCTCCGCGGTACCCGAACAGGCCGCCGCCGACTTTGTCTACATAGGGGCTGTCTGGTTCGAACCCGACGGCCGACAGGCCGCAGTTGCCGGTAATGAAGGACGAGATCCCTTGACGGATAAAAGGTTCCAGGTATTTCAACGGTTCCTTCTTGATGGCGAACCAGTCATTGTGGGAATGGGCGTCGAAAAACCCGGACGAGACGCTGAGGCCCGTCAGGTCGATCACCTGGTCGGCCTCTTCCCGAAGGTCGTCCCCGACGGCGACGATCCGCTCGTCTTCCACCAGGATGTCACCGACGAAGGCGTCCGCCCCAGTGCCGTCATAGATTCTGCCCTTTTTCAGAAGTATTCTCATGATCGGAACGGTTTTCAGATGGCACCCAGACTTTCACCCAGTCGATCCGAAGCTCCGTCGGAAGGTCCGCCTCCTTCACGGGACCCACCCAGGCCCCGCCAACCTGGTTGGACAGGATGAAGAAGAACGGCAGCTCGGAGAACGGGAACTGGTCCCTGTCCGGGTCGATGTCGTTCACGATCCGGGGATAGGTCAGTGTCTTGTTCCCATTGACAAAGAAACAGACGCTGTCCGGGTGGACTTCGGTGGCATAGACATTCCACTCCTTCGGGTCGATCGTCGCCGTCGTACTGTGCGGCGGCGTCATGTCATGACCGTTCAGGCTGTAAGCGGAATGGACCGTCTGATAGACCAGCGTATCGGCATTCAGGTGCTCCATGATGTCGATTTCCGCGTAGTCGCCCCCGGCCGTGGTGCTGTCGCGATGCGGCATGAGCCAAAGGGCGGGCCAGAAGCCCTGCACACAGTTGAACCGGGCGCGGATCTCGAAACGGGCCTGGCGGAAGAAACGCTTCCCTCCGGTGGTGACGCCGGCCGTCAGGACCCGCGAGGGATCCGACAGCGTGTCGGGATTCGCGACGCCGCGCAGGACCAGCTGGCCATCCTCGAAGAAGGCAAGGTCCTCCCGTAGGGACATGGTATTGTTCCAGTCGCTCGGTCCCCGCGAAACCCGGGTCCAGGAGGTCGAGTCCAGAACGGGACCATCGAAGTCATCCATCCAAACCAATCTCCAAGGGTTCTTTTCCTCCCGGCACGAAAACAGGGTCAGGACGGAAAGGACAAGAAGCAAGAAAGAGCCGTTTCTTTTCATAGATAAGCAGCATTGTAGAAGTTTGACTTCAAAATTACACAATCGGAATGAAATGTCAAAGAATCCGGCGGCATTGTGTCAATCCTCCGAATTGTCTATATTTGTATATGCCAAAAGCGGCGCGATGCCGGAAATACCGGATTCCCTCGTCGAACAATTGTCCTAACGGATGGAAGAATGCGTAAGTTTCTTTATCTTTGTCCTCTATAAACATACATCGCCAACCCCATGAGAAGACTCCTGTCCATCCTCGCATCCTTCATCCTCGTCCTCCCGCTTTCCGCCCAGGAAGAGTATCCGGGCCAGAGCTGTACGTCCATCATGGTGGGCCGCAAGGCCTCCTCCGACGGATCGGTCATCACCTCGCACACCTGCGACGGCCGCTACCGCACCTGGGTCCAGATGGAGCCGGCCGCCGACCATGAGCCGGGAACGATGCACCCGGTCCTCCGCGGGACCATGCAGACGAAATTCCGCGGCGATACCACGGGCGTGAAGCTCATGGGCGAGATCCCCGAGGCGGCCCATACCTACGCCTACCTCAACACGGCCTATCCCTGCTTCAACGAGAAGCAGCTCGCCATCGGGGAAACCACCTTCGGCGGTCCGGACACGCTCGTGAACAGCGCCGGATGGTTTACCATCGAAGAGCTCGAACGGGTGGCGCTCCAACGCTGCGACAATGCCCGGGATGCCATCCGCCTCATGGGTTCCCTGGCCGAGCAGTACGGATACGGCGACGGCGGGGAATGCCTGACGGTGGCCGACAAGAACGAGGTCTGGCAGTTCGAGATCGTCGGCGTCGGCAAGCAGAAGATCGGGGCGGCCTGGGTGGCCAGGCGGGTTCCGGACGACCATGTGGCCGTTTCCGCGAACATCCCCCGCATCGGCAGGATCGACCGCAAGGACAAGGACATGATGGCCTCCGCCAACGTGGAGCAGGTCGCCCTTGACAACGGACTTTGGGACGGCAAGGAACCGTTCATCTTCTGGAAGAGCTTCAACACGGATTACGCCAAGGGAAAGAATTTCAACGACCGGGAATATTTCCTCCTCAACCATTTCGCGCCCTCGCTCGGACTTACTTACGACATGGAGGAACTTCCCTTCTCCGTCAAACCCGAGAAGAAAGTGGATCTCCGGGAGGTGATGGCGCTCTACCGGGAAACCTATGAGGGAACGGACTTCGACATGACCCGGGGCATCCGGCTAGCCCGCCCGGAGACGCAGTCGCATCCGGCGGACACCGTCGTGAGTCCCATCGCAAACCCCTGGCTCACGACGACGCTGCGGAACACCCTGAACACCCTCGCGCCCGGAACGGTGGAGTTCCGCCGGACGGTCGCCGTCGCCTGGTGCGCCTACTCGCACATCACCCAGCTCCGCAACTGGCTGCCCGACAGCATCGGCGGCATCTGCTGGATCTCCGTGGACAACCCGGGGCAGAGTCCCCGCATCCCGGTCTTCTCCGGGACGACCGTCCTGCCCAGGAATTTCGAGGTGTGCGGCCAGAAGCAGTACGTCCCCGACAGCTATCTCTGGCAGTTCCGCCGGGCGAACAAGCTCGCCACCCTCTCCTGGCAGTCCACCAAGGAGGGATTCAACAAGGAAATCCTCCGGCTCGAGGAGATGGCCCTCGAAGGCCTTCCTACGGTTGCCGTCTCCCCGTCCCTACTCAACGCCTACACAGAGTACATCTACAACGAGGGCGTCAGCGCATGGAAGAAGCTGGAAGACAAGTACTGGCTCCAGTTCGGGTCGGGATTCTGACGAGCGATGCAGATGGACAACGGCACCACCATAGACCAGGCCTATCTCCACGCCCGGCTCCTGAACCGGGAGGACGAGAGCCACAAGCAAGACTACGGCCACCTGCTCATCGTCGCAGGTTGCGGGACCATGCCCGGGGCGGCCGTCCTTGCCACCGGCGCCGCCCTCCGGTCCGGATGCGGACTGGTCACCCTCCATTCCACGGCGAGGACCCTGCAGGCCGTCGTCGGGAGCTACCCCTCCGCCATGCTGTCCGAGGATCCGGAGGCCCATTTCAGCCGTCTTCCCCAGCAGGGTATCGACCGGTACGCGGCCATCGCCGCCGGTCCGGGACTCGGCCAGGAAAGGGACACGGCGGAAGCCCTCCTCGACCTTCTCCAGGCGGCCCGGGAACGGTCCGTCCCGATGGTGCTGGATGCGGATGCCCTGAACCTGCTCTCACGCTGCCAGGACTGGTCTTCGCTCCTTCCGGAAGGATCGGTCCTGACCCCTCATCTCGGGGAGCTCCGGAGACTGTTTCCCGATGCGGAAGGACCTGAGCTCGAACGCCGTGCCCATAATTGTTGTTCCCACACCGGCTGCACCCTCGTGATGAAGGGATTCCATTCCCGCATCCTCCTGCCGGACGGCCGAGTCCTGGTCAATACCACCGGAAACCCCGGCATGGCTAAGGGCGGCAGCGGAGACGTGCTCACCGGACTCGTCGGCGGTCTCCTGGCACGGGGCTACAGGGCGGAGGACGCGGCAGCCCTCGGCGTCTGGATCCACGGATACGCGGGAGACGCCCTGACCGCAGAGAGAACCGCGGAGGCCTATGACAGCAGCGACCTGATCGAGGCGCTCTGGAAAGGGTTCCGCCCATTGTATTGATTTCCATCCAAGCATGATATCTTTGCGCATGATACGACTCATCATCTTCGATTTCGACGGCACGCTGGGCGACACCCGTGCCAACATCGTCATGACCATGCAGGACACAGCCCACGCCCTGGGCTACCCCGTTGCAACGGAGGCGGCCATCGCGAAAACGATCGGCCTGCCGCTGGAGAAAGGGTTCGGACAGCTCTACCCGGACGCGACCCGGGAGGAGACCGACCGGGCGGCCGCCACGTACCGGGAAATCTTCGAGCGCAACCGGAAGAAGCTGGTCCCCGGGTTGTTCCCGCATGTGAAAGAAACCCTCGCGGCCTTGAAAGAGAGAGGGTTCGTCCTGACGGTGGCTTCCTCCCGCCATTCGACCTCGCTGAACAGTTTCCTGAAGGACATGTCGATCGCCCCTTATATCTCCTACGTCCTGGGTGCCGACAACGTGGACAAGGCCAAGCCCGACCCGGAACCCGTCCTGAAGACGCTTCGGGAGCTGGGAGTCCGGCCGGAAGAGTGCCTCGTCGTCGGAGACATGCCCGTCGATGTCCTCATGGGGAAACGGGCCGGAGCCCATACCTGCGCCGTCACTTACGGGAACGCCGACCGGGAAGACCTCCGGGAGGCCGGTTCCATCATCGACGACTTTGCTGAAATCCTATCCATACCCATCCTTAAATGACCTCCTTCATGAAATCATCCCGATCGATCAACGAAGAACGGAAGTGGAAGATCCTGTCCTCCGAGTACCTCATCCGCCGTCCGTGGCTCACGGCCCGGCGTGACGTGGCCGAGCTGCCGGACGGCCGGATCAACGACGAATACTATGTCCTCGAATATCCCGACTGGGTGAATGTCATCGCCATCACGGAGGAAGGGGACATGGTCCTGGAAAGGCAATACCGCCACGCACTCGGAAAGACCTGCTACGAATTGCCGTGCGGGGTCATCGAGGCCGGAGAGACCCCGCTGGAAGCCGCGAAGCGGGAGCTCCTCGAAGAGACCGGCTATGCCGGCGGCGAATGGCGGGAATGGATGGTCCTCTCGCCGAATCCCGCCACCAGCACCAACCTCACCCACAGTTTCCTGGCGACCGGCGTGAGAAAAGTGGACGGGCAGCACCTGGACGCCACGGAGGACATCGAAGTCCATCTGAAACGGCCGGAATTCGTCCGGGACCTCCTGGCGGACAACCAGATCCTCCAGGCACTGATGGCCGCTCCGCTGTGGAAGTACTTTTACGACCTTGCCTGACATGGGCCGGAACAAGATGAAATACCACCTGCTGGCCCTGGCGGGCGTGATCTGGGCGGGCCGACGATAAAACGACTTGATTATGAACAGAATCCTCCTTCTATCTCTCCTGGTTCTCGCCGGCTGCACGGCGGACGACATCTGGTTCCCGTCCATGAGTATCCGCTCCAGCCGTCCCGTCGTCCTGTACAACCACTTCGATTGAACCTGTATTCCTATGAGTGACATGACTTTCCGGCCGATGCGCCGCTTCAGGCAGCAGCTTCCCGACGAGGAGAGCCTCTCCATCCTGGAGACCGGCTACCGTGGATTCCTGTCCGTCATCGGTGATGGCGGCTATCCCTATACCGTTCCCATCAATTACGTATATGACGCCGGGACGCTCTATTTCCACTGCGCCCGGGAAGGACACAAACTGGATGCCGTCCGCGCCTGCGACAAGGCCTGTTTCACGGTGATCGACACCCCGGAGAAAGAACCCGGAGACTGGTGGTACCATGTCCGGAGCGTCATCTGCTTCGGCCGGATCCGTATCATCGGAGACGACGCCGAGCGGGTTTCCCGCCTCCGTCAGCTGGGAAGCAAGTATTTCCCGGAAGGATACGACATGGAGGCCGACATGCTCAAGAACGGCCCGCGCGCGGAGGTCCTCGCCTTCACGGTCGAACACATGACCGGAAAACGGGTCCGCGAAAAATAATCCCTTTTACATCTGCACACCATCCACATCCGCCTTATGATCAACCCCGTTTACTCCCCCGCCCCCGACCGCTACGAAAGCGGGATCCGCTACCGCCGGTGCGGCCGCAGCGGCATCCTCCTCCCCGAGATCGCCCTGGGCCTCTGGCATAACTTCGGCGACGTGAACCCCTTCGCGAACTCCCTCGAAATGGCCCATTACGCCTTTGACCACGGTATCGTGCATTTCGACCTGGCGAACAACTACGGTCCCTCCTACGGGTCGGCCGAGGAAACGTTCGGGCAGATCATGAGGAAATCCTTCGCCCCTTTCCGTGACGAGCTTTTCATCTCCTCCAAGGCCGGTTATGACATGTGGCCGGGTCCCTATGGCGAATGGGGATCCCGGAAATACCTCATGGCGAGCCTCGACCAAAGCCTGAAGCGGATGAACCTCGACTATGTGGACCTCTTCTACTCCCACCGGTTCGATCCCAATACCCCGCTGGAGGAGACGATGCAGGCCCTCGTGGACATCGTCCGCGCCGGAAAGGCGCTGTACGCGGGCATCTCCAACTATCCGACGGAAGCCGCCGCCTTTGCCTACAAGTATCTCCGGGAGCGGGACGTCCCCTGTCTGATTTACCAGGGACGGTACAATCTCTTGAACCGGGAGCCGGAAGAGAATGGCATCCTGGACCAGGCGAAGGAAGCCGGTGTCGGGTTCATCGCCTTCTCTCCGCTCGCACAGGGTCTTCTCACCGGACGCTATCTGGACGGCATCCCGGCCGATTCCCGGATGGCAAAGGAGAAGTTCCTCAAGTCATCCGCCCTGACTCCCCGGATGCTCGCCGCCCTGACGGCCCTGAACGAGGTGGCCGCCCGGCGCGGGCAGTCCCTGGCGGAAATGGCCCTCGCCTGGTGTCTCAAGGACGACCGGGTGACCAGCGTCATCGTGGGAGCCAGCCGCGTATCCCAGCTGGAAGACGACTTCAAGGCACTGGAGAATACGTCGTTCACCCCGGAAGAACTCGCCGAGATCGACGCCATCGTCCTCAGCGCGAAAGCCTAGGCCCTGTCTTTCCGGCGGACCAGCCAGACATAGACCAGCAGGACGATGTTCATCATCAGCGAGTAGAGGATGGCCGGAATGGCCATCTGCTCGTTGGCGAAGATGAACGGGCTGGACGCGATGGCGATCGCCTGCGCGGCGTTCTGCATTCCGACCTCGATCACGACCGTCCGCCGTTGCCTCTCCCCCGTCCGGACAAGCCGGGAAAGGAGGGAAGAACAGGCGATGGCCGTAAGGATCAGCGCCGTGACGCAGAGGCCGAGGATGCCGATATTCTCCAGGATGGTCTTGTGATGCTGGATATAGAACACCGTGATCAGGACCAGCAGCAAGGGGAAGGCCAGCCGGCCGAGTACGCGGTCGGTCTTCTCCGCTCCCGCAGGCCACGCGTAGTGAAGCACGATACCCAGGACCACCGGCAGCAGCATGAGAAGGAGGTTCTGCTTGATCAGGTTACCCACCGGCAGGGTGATTCCGACGGATTCTCCGACCAGGTCGGTCGCCCAGCTCATGATGACCGGGATGGTGAACAGCGTGATGACGCTGCTGAGGGCCGTCAGCGTCACGGAAAGGGCGACATCCCCGCCCGCCAGCTTGGAGAATACGTTGGATGAACTCCCGCCCGGACAGCAGGCGATCAGGAGAAGGCCGATGAAAAAGACCGGCGGCAGATGGAACAACCAGGCCAGGCCCAGCGCGATGGCCGGCAGCAGGACGATCTGCCCGAAGAGGGCGATGGCGAGCGGCCAGGGCTGGCGGAACACTTTGCCGAAATCTTCGATCCGCAGGGAAAGCCCGAGATCGAACATCAGGAGCGTCAGGATGGGCAGGACAATCCAAATGGCCATGGTCAGTTTCTTTCAGATGATTCTTTATTTGGCGGGCAGGGACCGGATGGACTTGGCCAGGTTGATCATGTGGTCCGCCACCCGTTCGGCGTTGGAGGAGAGTTCCAGGTACTGGGCGCCGACGGAAGGGGTGCAGATGCCCCTCTCCATCCGGGAGATATGCCCTTCCTCCATCCGCCGCGTATAGTCGTCGATCTCCTCTTCGATCGTATTGGCCTTTGCCAGATCCTCCAGACTCTCGTTCTGGTAGGCTTTCACCGCACTGTCATACAGCTGGTGAAGCAGGGTCTTCAACTGGCTGATCTCGTATTTCGCGTCATCGGAGAAGTGCTGATGGGAGTCGGCAAGGGCGACGGCGTACTCCACGATGTTCTCCGCGTAGTCTCCGATCCGTTCCAGGTCGCGGATGTTCCGGTAGGTGCCGGAGAGGTAAACCCGGTCCTTTTCTCCCAGGCCGCTTTTCGCACTCAGGCGCACGATGAAACCGACCAGCTCGCGGTTGATGAAATTGAGCCGCCGCTCGTCCCGCTCGAAGA
>Ga0247608_10007478_pt1 | contig 11201 bp, 11 predicted proteins | sample 176DNAGHGlowgp2_FD_193490 | JGI IMG/M metagenome (GOLD analysis project Ga0247608, IMG submission 193490) | Sheep rumen microbial communities from Palmerston North, Manawatu-Wanganui, New Zealand - 1766 DNA GHGlow gp2 | ecosystem: Host-associated > Mammals > Digestive system > Stomach > Rumen ... | reverse complement strand
TAGAATTATTGTATAGAGATAGAAATTATCGTCATCGTAAAATGCCTTATAAAATCCAAAAATCTTATGCTCTAAAATGTGATTATTTGGAATGTGCTGAATCTTTACATGATATTTATGCTAGAACGAGTTTCCATTTTGAGAAATATAAAGATCATTATAGTATTAGAATTACTCAACAATGGAGAATAGAATTAGATATAGATAAAGTTTGAAATGTGACGATACTTAATATCTTGGATGCAAATAATCATTATCAAAAGAATTTTTAACTTGTGTTTTTTTATAGCCATGCATAAAGGATTCATCTTTCATCCATGACAACATATAGCAGAAGAACTCGCCGAGAGAGGACGAAGTCAAAAATTTTTTGCATCTCTTATTCAAAAAACTCCACAAGAAGTAAATCATATTGTTACGTGAAAAAGAAATATTAATGCAGATTGGGCATTCAGACTTTCAGCTGTTTTCTGAACTTCTGCTCAAGTATGGATGAATTTACAAGCTAAATATGATTTAGCGATTTTGGAAGAAAAGGAAGAAGAAAGAAAACTTTGGAAATCTATTAGATTAAATGTGAAAAAACAATTAGCTATCGCTTAAATTACTAAAAATTCCCTTTTAAAAATTTCTTGTTAAGATAACTATATTTGAAATTTTGTCAGCTTTTTGTATATAAAAATTTATAACTTTATATAATGTTTTTTGATGATGAGGAAAAAAACGGTAGTTATTTTATTTTTTGCCGGTTTATTTTGATTTATAAACACAACTTTTGCTTATCCTGTTTTAACCAAATCAGATCATGAATTTATAGACAGAACAATAAATCGTTTTCAGAATATTTCTAAAGAATTAAAAAAAGAAAAAGCTGAACACTATTGAAAAGTAGCAAATGATGCTAAAGTTTTGAGAAATGCTTATTTGTGAGTTTATACTTGAGAAGCGTTAAAATGAGAATTATTTACTACTGAAGAAATCGAGAAATGAATCGAAAAATATAATAAAATGAGTGATCCTAAAAAATCTTCTACTATCGAAACTCTAAAAGAACTTCAATACATAGCAGGAGAATTAGAGAGATCTTTCCAAATTGAAAGTGAAGAAAATTTCCAATGATATGCATCTACTATTTTACCGACTCCACTTTATTGATTAAATAGAGATAACGTTGATATCAATAGAATTATGTGATGAAAATGAACAACGTGATTATTATTAGATTCTTACAATACTATCGATCAATTAGCTATAGTGCTCCCAGTAGGAACTGCTGTCACATTGATCGATAAAGTTGAAAGTTGAGATTTTACATATTATGAAGCTCGTACAAGGGATTTTGATGCTTGATATGGAAAAGATACTGCATATTTCTTGGATTCTAGATTTGTAGAAAAACAAGATGAAAAGCCTGATGAACTTATTCACGAACTTCCAGATAAGAATACTATTTATAAAAATTTATTATCAGCTGTAGATACTCAATACATTTGGTGAGGTTCTTATTATCAATGAATACCTGAAATCAATGAATTATATCCTACACCTAGTGATGTTCAGCTTTCTACATGAGAACAGCAATACAAGATTTTACAATGAACAGATTGTTCATGACTTTTATGGCAAGCTACAAATGGTTACACTCCTAGAAATACTAGGGGATTACTTACATTCTGACAATCTGTTCCTATTTCATGAAATAGCGTAAGTCAGATTATTGAGAAAGTTCAACCATTAGATTTGATTGTGTGGGCATGACATGTAATTATTATTCTAAGTGATGAATATGTAATTGAGAGCCTTTGGAAAGAAAATTATGAATGAGGAGCAGAAATCGTAAAACTAGATGAAAGATTGGAAGATATTTTCACAAGGAGACAACCAGTTGATGAATGGAACGAATCTGAACTTCCTGAAAAAGAAAAATTTGTAATCAGAAGATGGTTTAAATAAATTTGATTTTTCTAAATGTTTTTATACATTGAATTTAGTTTTATTTTATAATCTATAATAAATGAAAAGATTATGAATTTTGGTTATGTTATCATTATCTTGCTTTATGATAACAGGATGTGTTAATACAAATGATACTGAAACAATAAATCAGGTATCACTTTTACAGGGATTAACTCTTGGTGATTACTATGGTTCAACAACTATTGGAGAATTGAAAACATTAGGTAATATTGGTTTAGGTACATTTGATGGACTAAACTGAGAATTGATAATGCTTGATGGAGTTGTTTATAGAGCAAATGCTGATTTGGAAATTGAAATTCCATCAGATAATGAATTAATCCCATTTTCAAATGTAACTTTCTTTGATAATGATGAAGAATATCAATTGAAAGATATTAAAGATATAGCTAGTTTGAAGAAACAATTGGATAGTAAAGTAAATGAATTATGAGATAATAGATTCTATTTCGCAGCTATTACAGGTAAATTTAATTCAGTGTTGATTAGAAGTGAAAAGAAGCAAAGTGAACCTTACAAACCATTAGCTGAAGTATTAAGTGTTGATCAAACTGAAAAAACATTAAAAGATGTAGAAGGTACTGTTGTTGCTTTGTTTACACCAGCATATATGTCTGATTTAAATGCAGCATGATGGCATTTTCATTTTATAACAAGTGATAGAAAAAACTGAGGTCATGTATTAGATTTGGATTTGAATGATGCTAGTATAGTATGGGATTATACAGATAATTTCAAACTCTATTTACCAGATTGAAAGTTCTTTAAATCACTTGATCTTACTGTAAATCAAGATGAAGATATTAAAAAGGTTGAGCAGGGACAAGATGCTTAGTTATATAATTTAAATTTAAAGAAATGCTAGTTGAAAGGTACTAGCATTTTTTAAATTCAGATTTATTTTTTTATCTAGAAATTTCATTTTAGAAAAGGATTAATTCTTAGAATTTCTCCATAACTCATTACTTCTCAATGTCATGGATAGCATAATGTGGATAAATCAATTCATAGATGCTTAAATTTTCATAATGAGGCTTGCATTTTATTTATGTCTCAAGTTGGTGTTTGTAAGGTTCAAATGCTATCTCCCATAACAGTATCTCCCAGAAATAGTGCAGACAATTTTTCGAAGTAATACATTACACATCAGTCGGTATGTCATGGAACATGGATTACTTGGGCTGTTAATTCTCAGAAATCGTAAGTTCATTGTTCTATCAGTTTTACATCAGATTTTATTTGGATAGCTTCTCTTCAAACTAAGAAAGAACAGTTTAAATTTGTATCTGTTAACAGTTCTTTATCAAATGGATGAATATAGGCTTTAGCTTTAGGAAAATCTTTAATAATCTGATCAACACATCTGATATGATCTCAATGACCGTGAGTTAGTAGAATTGAATCAACTTTTCAGAGTTTAGTTAAATATCCTTTTAATTCTCAATCATAAAATCACGGATCAATCACAATCACAGTATCGTTATAAGAGATAACGTAAACGTTAGATGAGAATATATTCGGATTTGTGAATACTTTTATATCAGCTTCCATTCGTGAAATGTATTTTAAATAAGATTGTTAATTCTTATATAAATCTGAATATTGTAGTCAATATTAACTTCTTATTGTCATAAATATAATAAATGTCAATTTATAAGAAATCAAGTAGGATTAGTGGAAATCGTCTCCGAGGCTAGACGAAAAAGACAACTTATTGACATTTGTCAAAAAGTGTCTAAAAATTTGCTTTTAAAAAATTAATCAGTAAAATAATGTCGTGTGGTAGAACCTTATAGAAAAAGACTGTCTTGGTAGGGCAGTCTTTTTTTGGTTTGAATTAATATGAAAGAAGAGTAAATAATTATTCAGATTTAAAACTTTTCTAATCATCATGAAAAAGTGGATTATAATAGTTATTGTGGTTGTTTGTGTATTATTACTTTGAGCTTGATTTATCTATTGGGATCAAACTCGTTGTTATGAGATTCAGAAACGTTGTAGCACTATATATGATTTATCAACCATAGAAAATCTAGAAGATATAGACTTTTATCGCTGACTGAATGAGAAATGTTTGGGTAAATGTTGAACAGCTGAACTTAGATTAAAGTTTCGTAAGCGATGGTGTAGATATCAATATAAAGAATATAAGGAACGTACAAAAGATAGAAGATATTTCAGACCCGATACTTATAATCCATGTCCAGAATTATATACTCTTCCAGAACTTAATAATTGGCTCAGAGAACAGGGTTAATCAATTTCTGCAACAATTTCATGTTCATGATGATGGTCACCATGGCTGTGTCATTCGTGGTCTTCTCATTCTGTTAGAGTTAATCAGAACATTACGGCGAAACCTATTGCAAGGAAAATTATCTGATGAACTGAATGTTCCAGATTACTTTCTCTATGAAGCTCAGGAATCATATCTGATGCTGCGATATAAACAAATAATCAAGCAGAAAGAGGTAATAAAATCTGAGATATTCAGTCGATATAACTATTCAATAAATAAGCTACTCCTAATCAGATAAAAGCGGTTAGTGCAGTAAGGAAGTTATATAATAATGCTTTTTTTCTTGGTAATCATCAGTGAACTAATACACAGAAATCTCAGATTTCTTGTGGAATTTCATGTAATATTACTGCTAAAGATGTGGCTATTCATAGGTGAACATCAACCATGAAAGCACTTCCTATAATGATTCAGTCGATGCTATTATGTACCATATCTCAAACTAGATTCATCCATGCGAAAGTTTTTACATCATGTTCTTTGTTTGGATTATGCTTTATTGTAAGGATTTTTTCGATGATGAATCAGATGAAAATTCATGCGATAATTCCTCGAGAAATCATTGGTGTAAATCAGTATTCTTCTACTGCTTCAGGTAAAAGATGTAAGAAAGTATCTCATAATAAAATACCTACAGAAAAAGCAATAAAGCAGACTAAAACTTTCTTTAATTTTGCCATTGGGTATCAGATAGCAAAGATTCCGATTAGAGCTACAAGGCTAACAATAAGTACAGCTAAAAATCCATAAAGATAATTCATGGTAATGTTGTATTAAAACTAAAAGTTTCCTATTTATTACATTTATCACAATGTTCTTGATGTTTATTCTTCCACTTGATTAGAGTCCTGGATGAAATTTTGTGTTCATTCAGAATTTCTTTGGCTTTTTTGTGTTTATGGCAGTATTCGTCCATAACATTCTCAATAAAGTCTTCGCTGTAGTGTTTCTTTAATCATCAAATCGTGAATGTAGAATTGCAATCATGACAAAAATATCTTTGTGTATGAGTAGTTGAACCATACTTAATGATATTATTTCCATTACATTTATTACAATTCATGTATAGAAAAGAAAGATATAAAATATTTTACATTTGTTGTTTTACATTTGTTGGTGAAAAAATCAAGAGGAATTTTTTATTCAAGACATCTCTTGATATTTATGTATATTATATTTATAGTTATTTTATCTTTAATTATGAACATTTTTGAAATGCCTAGATATTTGGAAACAGTTGATGAAAGGGTGAAACAATATTTTGATATTTTATCAAAAGATAAGCCTTCATGGCTGGATGAATTGCTAGAAGCTCCAGAACTTTTACAGCAACAACATATTAGTATAACGTGTGGAACAATTTATTCTGACCTATTTCCTAGTAAATTTTTGTATTCAAGTTTGGAGCATTCTATTGCAGTTGCCTTGATTATTTGGAAATTCACGCATGATGATAAACAAGCGTTATCGTGATTATTCCATGATATAGCTACGCCAGCTTTCAAGCATTGTATCGATTTTCTGAATTGAGATCATGAAAAGCAAGAATCAACTGAAGATTTAACTGCTGAAATTATTTCTAATTCAGAATTGATTTCTTCTTTTTTGAAGAGAAATTGAATCTCAGAAAATGAAGTGAATGATTATCAGATTTATCCAATTGCTGATAATAAATCTCCAAAATTATCTTCTGATAGGCTGGAATATTCACTTTCAAATGGATTGTTCAGTTATAATTTGTTGGATATCGATGAAGTGAGTAGGATTTATAATGATGTTTATGTGACTAAAAATGAGGATGGTATCGATGAGTTAGCGTTTAAAACGTTATCTATCGCGAAGAAATTTATCGAAGTCGTTGGGAAATTATCAGTTATCTATATAGAAGATAGAACTAGGTATTCAATGCAGTTTATAGCTGAGATTGTTAAGCGTTTAGGAGAGGAATGATTAATAAAAAAATCTGATTTATATCATTTATCAGAAGCAGAAATTATATCAATTATAAATAAATCTAAATATAGTGAAATTTTTAATAAATGGAAAACTGCGAAAGAAGTTGTAGTTTCAAAAACTAAACCTGAAGATGTATTTCATATCAATCTTAGTTCAAAGATTAGATATATTAATCCATTAGTTGATGGAAAAAGAATTTATGATATAGATGAAGAAAGTAGAAAAGTAATTGATAGTGTTTTGAATTATGATATGAGTAATTATGTTTATATTCCTGAGATTAAGTTTTAGGATTTACTGAAAATAGTTAGTAATTTTCTTGCTTGGATGCTGAGTACTCTGATATAGTATTTTGATTCTCACAGATTAAAAAGAAGCTTAAAAATTTGACGTTTCATAAAAATATTTTTTCATTCTATGAAATCTATAAGAAGATTATTTATTTCAATATGTTTTTTGCATCGATTTTTTTGTTCATTGTTTATGTGAATATTTTGTTCAAGAATGTATTTATAGCAACAATTTTCAGTTTTAAATATCTGATTTCGTATTTTTTTAAGTACGGTGGTGTTTGAATTGCTTTTATTATGTAATGCATCTCGAGCTCGGCTGATGCAAGAACTACATCTTCTATAATATACAAGAGGTGTGTTGATGTGTCAAATATTGTATCATTTTACACTAGTATATAATATCGCTCATCGATCTTGATAAAGGTCTTTTGGAAGTCAAATCGATTTTAAATTGGTTCATATCTCTTTTGAGAAAAAAATCGCACTTCATATGGCATATGATCACCTGTATATAAAGTCTTTAAATGTATGTTTTTTGAAATTTACATGGGGGTGTTTTTTAAAATATGAAGAATATAGAATATTATTGTTTTCATCAATTCCTACTAAGTCAGAGTAACAAAAATCGATATTATTGTTTTTACAATATGTTAGATTCATTTCCAATTTGTTTTTTATTAAAATATCATCTCAGTCGCACATGGAAATCCGATCTCATTTGGCTTCTTTTAATCATCTTTCAAAAGTTTTAGCAACTCGTAAATTCTTTTCATTTTTGATAAATTTACATTTTTTTGTAATTCATAATTTTTCACAAAAAGATTTTGCAATTTCTAGTGATCAATCGGTACTACAATCATCTACAATTATTAATTCTCGGTTAGCATATGTTTGTTTGTATATACTAAAAATTGTTTCTTCAATGTAGGAAGCTTTATTATAAAGTGTAAGAATTATGCTTATTAATTCCTTTTTTTTATCCATAATTTAATAGTTTGTTTGCATGAAATTAAAAAAACTATTCATATTTTTTATTGATTTCTTTTTTCATTTCATTTACTCCGTCTTGGAGGAAAGATTTTAATTTACTAGACCTTTCGTTCGGGTCTTCGTATCATCATTTAACTTTTTCTTCTGCTTCAATTTCATAAACATATTTGCTACCGATAGCCATTTTAATTACTCGTTTGTTTAGTCTTTTTTGTAGTCACATTATTCTTTCATGCTAGCTTCTAAAAGTTTAGTCTGATTTTCTAGGACTAATTGATCCATAATATCATCAATATTTCCAGCCATAATGCTAGGTAAATTTGATCGAGATTGATGAATTCTGTGGTCTGTTACACGATCCTGTGGGAAGTTATAAGTTCTAATTTTTTCTGATCTATCTCCAGTTCAAATCTGATTTCATCTTAAATCTTTTTCTTCTGCTTGTTTTTTATCTAGCTCAATTTGATATAGTCTAGACTTCAAAACTGCAAAAGCTTTTTCTTTATTTTGGATTTGAGATTTAGAATCTCAGATATTAACTATTAAACCTGATGGAATATGGTGAATCCTAACTCCAGTCTGGTTTTTATTTGCATTCTGTCATCCATTACTTGAAGCGGCATAAGTATCCATAACGATATCTTTCATATCGATTTGAATATCAACGTCTTCGGCTTCTGGCATTACGGCGACAGTAACTGTAGAAGTATGAACTCTTCATTGAGATTCGGTTTCTGGAATTCTTTGAACACGATGAACTCATGATTCAAATTTCATCAATGAATATACTTTTTTACCAGTCATTTTTACCATCACAAATTTTACTCAACCGATGTCAGAAAGTTGTTCTTCAATTATTTCAGTTTTCCATCATTTTTTTTGAGCGAATGCGAGATACATTTTTAAAAGTTCTGTACCAAATAATCCTGACTCATCTCATCATGCAGCAGGACGAATTTCTAGGTAAATGTCTTTGTCATCGTTTGGATCTTTTGGTAGGAGAGCGATAGTTAGTTTTTTATCTAAATCTTCAATTTCAGCTTTGGCGTTGTCTAGTTCTTCTTGAGCCATTGCAACCATTTCTTCATCAGTTTCTGTATCAAGTAATTCTTGTGCGTTCTTTTGATTTTCTAGGGCTTTTTTATAAGCAACAGCGATATTATAAGTATCTTCAAGAGATGCTAACTCTTTGTTTACTGCTTTAGATTTTTCAGGATTTTGAAAAACTTCAGGAGAAAGTGATTCTTCTCTTAGTGATTCATATTTTGCGATAATTTTTTCTAGCTTGTCTAGCATAATTTAGTTTAGTGAATAAACTTTTCTTTCAAATTTTACGGCATAAATTTTAAGGAAAAGAGGAATGCTTTCAAGGGAAGATTAATATTTAACTCAAACTTGAATTTCTAATACATAATCGTACATTCAAATCAGATTTTTTTGAATTGATAGAATATTAAATGAAGTATAAATTATTAAATGAATCGTATGATAAAACACTGATTGAGAGATTACTTGAAATCAGGCAAATTGCTTCAGACTATGAAGCATTTTTTGAGCCAACTTTACAACATACATGGATTGATCCATTCAAGATTGATGGTATGGATAAGGCTGTAAAGCATATTATGAAAAGTATGAAGAATAATGAAAAGATTATGATATTTGGAGATTATGATGTAGATGGAGTAACTGCTAGTTATTGTTTATATAAGTTTTTCCGCTATTTTTTGAAATATTCGAACGTGAGTATTATGTATCCTGATAGGCAGAAAGACTGATACTGACTCAGAGATTATCATTTAGATGAGATGAAAAGTAAGTGAGTACAATTGGTTATCACTGTGGATAATGGAATAACTTCTATAGAAGAAGCTAAATATGCAAAAAAAATCTTAATAGATTTATTGATAACAGATCATCATCAACCATTGAATGAACTTCCGGATGCGATAGCGGTACTTAATCCAAACTCTTCTCCTGATTATCCATTCAAATGATTAGCTTGAGTAGGTGTGGCCTTCAAAGTTATCGTAGCGATGTTGTCTAAATGTAGTTTGACCAGTGAAAGAAAAAATCAGATTTTTAATTACTTTTTACCTATCGTTGCTATATGAACGGTAGCAGATGTTGTTCCTTTATTATGAGAAAATCGTTATATAGTTAAAAAATGATTGGAATTGATGAATCGTCATGCTGATAGTTTACCGAAAGCATTGCAGTGATTCCTTTCATACTTAAATATAAAATCTCCAATAGATACTTATCATATTTGATTTGTGATTTGACCAAGAATCAATGCGTGATGAAGAATTCAATCTCCGTATGATAGTTTGAATGTTTTTTTACATGAGTGAGATGAACAGAAAGAATTTTTGGATAAAATGGATGCTATTAATCAGGAGAGAAAAAGAATTCAGGATGAATGATTTAAAATTGCAGAGAAATTGATTGATGTAGAATCTCCAATTTTGATTGCGGAAAGTCCAGATTTCCATGAATGAGTTATTTGAATTATTGCGGGGAGATTGACTGAAAAATACAATAAACCATCGATAGTATTGAAACGTGATGAAGAAAAATGAACGGCTTCTGCTAGTTTGAGGGGGCCTGATTATTTTAGTGTGATTGATATGCTCAAAGCTCATGATGATATTCTGGAACGTTTTGGTGGTCATCAGTGAGCTGGAGGATTGACTGTGAAAATTGAGAATTTGGATAAGTTGTGTAAGAAATTAAAAAGTTATTGTAAGAAAAAAATAAAAGAATCTGATTTAGAAAAAGTTTTGGTAGTTGATACAAAAATTTTACCACAAGAATGGACGAATTGAAATTTTAAATTTTTGGAAAGATTTGAACCATTCTGAGAATGTAATGAAGAGCCACTATTTTTGTTCGAGGATTTACAAATTCAAAAGGTTGAGAAAGTTTGAAAAAATGGAAGTGCTCATATGAAACTTTATGCTCATCGATGAAATCAGTTATTGCATTTGTTATTTCGATGAAAGGGTAGTCAGTCAGATTTAATTTCTGATAATATTTCAGTAATTGGAAAAATTAAAAGGGATACTTTTAATGGTGGATATTTTGTAGATGGATGTGCAGTTATTGAAGATTGAAAAATTATAGATCTCTAATAATTCTGAATAATAGTTTTATTATTTTCTAGTGATCATAAATCTATTTTTTCAACATTTCCTCGTTTATCATATTTTTCTCTGAGAGTATTATATTTGAATATTTGAGAATTTCGTTGATCTTCGATATTTCATCAATCAGGAAAGTTGAAATACAAAACTTTGTAATCACTTGTAAAAATTGCAAATCTGGTAGATCATGCTAGATAAACAAAACGTAGCATATTATGTCAAAATTCTTGTTTTGCTAATGTAGCGATTTGAATAAATTCTGGTAAACTAATATCAAAAAAGAATCAGTCTAAACTAGTTGTTCATGTTAAATATTGTGGAGTTTCTATTGTTAATAGCTGTTCTGGATTTGGGTCGTCCTCTGTTGGAACTCTAATTCATAGTAACATTCAATCTTTCATTTCTACATATGTTTTTTCATCCCATACGGCATACTTTTTTTCATTTAATTGTATCAATATTGTTGGTTCATAGTACATTAATTGAATTCATAACGTTCCTCAATTATCAGGAGCTTTTTGAGATGATTTAAGTGGAAAC
>Ga0247608_10007477_pt1 | contig 11202 bp, 9 predicted proteins | sample 176DNAGHGlowgp2_FD_193490 | JGI IMG/M metagenome (GOLD analysis project Ga0247608, IMG submission 193490) | Sheep rumen microbial communities from Palmerston North, Manawatu-Wanganui, New Zealand - 1766 DNA GHGlow gp2 | ecosystem: Host-associated > Mammals > Digestive system > Stomach > Rumen ... | reverse complement strand
ATTCGCGGTCCAGGTGGTTCGGCGCCACGTCCAGGCCTTCCAGCAAGAAGCTCAGCAACGGGCCGCATTTGCCCGTACAGGAGGGGTAGAAGCGCCCCTGCTCCCGCACTTCCGAGGCGGGGGAGGCGCCGTACCAGAATTCGCCCATGGAGATGGGCGTAAGTCCGTGGGTGTAAGCGTATTGCAGCAACTTCGGCGCGGCGCAGTCGCCGGTCCCGCCGGGCGGAACGAGGCCCCGCCGCGCGAACACCTCCCGGATCGACAGCGTCTCGCCCCGGGCGTTGCTCACCCGGTACTGCTCGAAGATCCACGCCTGCAGTTCCGCCGACGCCGCCTTGCGCTCCGCCCCCGCCGGCATCGCGGAGATCTCCGCTTCCCGCCGCCGGAAGTACCCCTCCGGATCCGTCAGGTCAAAGATCGGCGGCACGAATCCCGGCACCACGGCCCGTCCTCCCACCGTCCCGCTGAACCCGTACAGATACCCAACCTCTCCCTCCTGATCCTCAACTTGTAGAACGCCAAGCATTTTTCCCTCCTTCAGCGCTGTGCCAGCGGGAACTGCCTCCGGAAACACTGCCACCCTCGGCACGTTAAGAGGGGGGACCGCAAGCGAAGCGCAGCGGTGGGGTCCGACGAAGGAGGACGTTTCAGGAGGCAGTTGCCCGCTGGCAGCGTTATCGAGGAAGGCAATCAGCCGCGCCGCGGCGGCGACGATGTCGGGCGCGGGCGTATAACAAAAAGGATAGGTAAAAGGCTCGCGGGCCATCAGAGAAACGCCTGCAGCTCCCGCCAGACGCGGTGCACGGGGAACCCCATCACATTATAGAAAGACCCCTCGATCCCGGAAATCCCCACATACCCGATCCACTCCTGGATCCCATAGGCCCCGGCCTTGTCAAACGGCTGATACACATCGATATAATGATCGATCTCCGCCTGCGACAACTCGGAAAAATGCACCTGCGTGGACACGCCGAACGTCTTCTCCCGGGCGGCGTCGCGGATCGTTACCGCCGTCACCACCTCGTGGGCCCGGCCGGACAGCAGCCGCAGCATCCGCACCGCGTCCTCCCGCGAATGCGGCTTGCCCAGCACCTCGCCGTCCACGATCACCACCGTATCGGAGGTGATCAGCACCTCGTCCGGCTCCAGCGGCCGGTGGAACCCGTGCGACTTGCCCGCGCTCAGGCGCAGCGGCACCTCGTGCGCCGGCTCGCCGGGCACGGGCGCCTCCTCGAAGGTATTGCCGGTGTCCACCGTGAATTCCAGCCCCAGGCCAGCAAGCAGCTCGCGGCGCCGGGGAGAATTGCTGCCAAGAATGATACGCTTAGCCATCTGCACTAATAAATCAGGTCGTAGCGGTCCTCGTCGAAGTGCCACTTGTCCTGCGCCCGCATAATCATCTCAATGCCCTCGCGGATGCACCCGCGCCCGCCGGGCAGCTTCGTCACGTAGTCCGCGGCGGCCTTGGCCTCCTCCGCGGCGTCCGCCGGCGCAATTCCGAAACCGCACGCGCGCAGCACCTGCGTATCCGGAATGTCGTCGCCGAAATACGCCACCTCCGACGGGTCCAGCCCGTTCCGGCTGCAGAACTCCCGGAACACGGCCAGCTTGCCCCGCACGCCTAGGTAGAGGTTCTCCTCCCGCACGCCCATATGGATGCAACGGGTGCGCAGCGCTTCCGTCTTGCCGCCGGAGATCACCGACACGATGAAACCCTTCTGTGCGGCCACGCGCGAAGCGAACGAATCCTTCGCGTTCACCACGCGGACGAGGTCCTCCGGGGTGGGGCCGCTCACGATGATGCTCCCGTCCGTCGCCACACCGTCCAGGTCGTAGGCGATGGCCCTGATGGCCTTAAGATTTGGTGCCATTGGGCTGGAAGTCACCGAGATTGAACGTGCCCTTCTGCTCCGGCGCGCCGCCCAGCGAGATGGCCCCGTACATGGCCTCGTAGCGGCCGATGTTCTCCTGCAGCGCGTTCAGCAGGCGCTTGCAATGCTCCGGCGTCATAATGATGCGGTTGCCGATCTCCGGCTTGCTCAGGCCCGGCAGCATCGTCGCGAAGTCGATGATGAACTCGCTGTGGGAGTGGGTGATGATGGCCAGGTTCGAATACGAACCCTTGGCCACCTCGGGCTTCAGGTCCAGTTTGAGCCCCTGGGGCTGCTTATTGTCGTTATTGTCCATAGATGCATTATTTACCGGACACAAAGATAGCAATTATAATGGGGAATTCTTAAATTTGTACACACGAAACACAAACGAATCCCATGGGCAAAAGAACTCTCGGACTGCTGGCGGCCCTGCTGCTCGCGTCCACCCTCCAGGCGGGCAACCTGAAATTCTCCTCCCTTATCGGGGATAACATGGTCCTCCAGCAGAACACGCAGGCGCGCATCTGGGGTACGGCCGACCCGCGCGCCACGGTCAGCGTCAATGCCTCCTGGCTCGCGTCTCCCGTCAGCACCCGCGCGGACGGCGACGGCCGCTGGGAAGTGCGCCTGGATACCCCGGACGCCTCGTTCGAGCCGCAGACGCTCAGCGCCGCCAGCGGCAGCGACACGGTGCGCGCCGGCAACATCCTCATCGGCGAGGTGTGGCTCTGCTCCGGGCAGAGCAATATGGAGATGAGCCTGGGCGGCGGTATGGGCACCCCGGTCGAGGGCTCGCTCGAAGAAATCGCCCTCTCCGGCCAGTACAAGGGCGTCCGCCAGCTCACGGTCCGCAAGGGCCGCGCCACCGAGCCGCAGTACGACGCGGAAGGGGAGTGGCAGCTGTGCAACCCCGCCACCAGCCCGCGCTTCACGGCGGTCGGCTACTTCTTCGCCACCCGCCTGTCGCGCGCCCTGGACGTGCCCGTGGGCATCATCAACGCCAGCTGGGGCGGCTCCGTGATCGAGGCCTGGATGGGCGAGGAGCTCCTGAAGGACTGCCCGGACGTGGACCTCGCCAACGCCACCAGCACCACGGTGAACGACATGTACAAGCCGATGATCATGTACAACGCGATGTTCCGCCCGGCGGCGCACTTCGCCATGGCCGGCATCCTCTGGTTCCAGGGCGAGTCCAACATCAGCATCGCCAACGAGGTGTATGCGGACCGCCTCACGGCGATGGCCGCCGAGTGGCGCCGCGACATCGGCTGCGGCGACATCCCCTTCCTGATCGTGGAACTCCAGCCCTACGACTACTACGACGGCCAGTACGGCCTGCAGGACGAGCACGGCCCGTACCTGCGCGAGCAGCAGTTCATCGCCTCGAAGCGCATTCCCAACGCCGGCCTGGTAGGCACCAACGACCTCGCCTACGAATGGGAGCGCACGCAGATCCACGCCTCGCAGAAGCGCCAGATCGGCGAGCGCCTGTGCTACCAGGCCCTGGCCCTCGCATACGGCTACAACACCCTTCCCGCCTTCAACCCCTGCTTCAAGTCCGCGAAGGTGGAGGACGGCAAGGTCATCGTCAGCTTCGACAACGCCCGCTCGGGCTTCCTGGGGCTGGACGAAGAGATCCGCGGCTTCGAGATCTCCGGCGGAGGCGGCCACTTCCAGCCGGCCCACGCCGAGGTCCGGATGTCCTTCCGCGAAGGCACCACGGTGGTGCTGTCCACGCCCGGCGTGCCGGAGCCGGTGGCCGTCCGCTACTGCTTCGAGGACTTCGCCGTAGGCAACCTCAAAGGCGCCAACGGCTTGCCGATCATACCGTTCCGGGCGGATATCCCGAAGAGCGAATAGAAAAACACGGAGGGCGGCCCGAACGGACCGTCCTCCTTTTTAGGCCCCGGCGTACCGGGACCGGTCAAATCCATAGCTAATGATGGATGCAAGATAGGAAAGAAAACCAGGTTTTGCAAATCTTTTTCAATAGAAAACCGATCCTCCCGAAAAATAGGCGGAAGTCCCAAAAAATACCTATCTTTGCAAGATATGGAACTCAGTGCAAAATACAACCCTTCAGAAGTAGAAGACAAGTGGTACGCCTATTGGCTCAAGAACCGGTGCTTCCACTCCGAACCCGATAACCGCGAACCCTACACCATCGTGATCCCGCCGCCCAACGTGACGGGCATCCTGCATATGGGCCACGTGCTCAACAACACCCTCAACGACGTGCTCATCCGCAAGGCGCGCATGGACGGCAAGAACGCCTGCTGGGTCCCCGGCACGGACCACGCCTCCATCGCCACGGAGAACAAGGTCGTGGCCCGGCTCAAGGAGCGCGGCATCTCCAAGGAGGACATCTCCCGCGAGGAATTCCTCAAGTACGCCTGGGAGTGGAAAGAGGAGCACGGCGGCATCATCCTGCAGCAGCTCCGCAAGCTGGGCGCCTCCTGCGACTGGGACCGCACCCGCTTCACGATGGAGCCGGCCCTGTCGGAAGCCGTCCTCGCCACCTTCGTGCACTTCTACCGCAAAGGCTGGATCTACCGCGGCGTGCGCATGGTCAACTGGGACCCGGTGGCCCTGACCGCCATCTCCGACGACGAAGTGGTCCACAAGGACACCAAGAGCCACCTCTTCCACCTGAAATACTACGTCTCCGACGGCCACGGCAACCCCACGGACGAATACCTCGTGATCGCCACCACGCGCCCGGAGACCATCATGGCCGACGCCGCCATCTGCGTGAACCCCGCCGACGAGCGGCACCACTGGCTGCGCGGCAAGAAGGTGATCATCCCCTTGATCAACAGGGAGATACCCGTCATCGAAGACGACTACGTGGAGATGGACTTCGGTACCGGCTGCCTCAAGGTCACGCCGGCCCACGACGCCCACGACTACGAGATCGGCCTGCGCCACAACCTGCCCGTCCTGGACATCATCGACGACCACGGCCGCCTGAACGAGAACGCGCAGATCCTCGTGGGCGAGGACCGCTTCGTGGCCCGCAAGAAGATCGAGAAGATGCTCGAGGAGTCCGGCAACCTGGTGAAGGTGGAAGAGTACATCTCGCCGGTGGGCTACAGCGAGCGCACGGACGCCGTCATCGAGCCGAAGCTCAGCGCGCAGTGGTTCCTCAAGATGGAGGACCTTGCCAAGCGCGCCCTGGACCACGTGGAGTCCGGCCGCATCAAGTTCATCCCGGACCGCTACCGCAACACCTACCGCCACTGGATGGAGAACGTCCGCGACTGGTGCATCTCCCGCCAGCTCTGGTGGGGCCAGCGCATCCCCGCCTGGTATCTGCCCGACGGGCAGGTGGTCGTTGAGGAAACCGCTGAAAAGGCCCTCGCAGCGGCGCAGAAGATCGATCCGTCCCTCACGGCGGCGGACCTCCGGCAGGACGAAGACGTGCTGGACACCTGGTTCTCCAGCTGGCTCTGGCCCATCTCCGTCTTCGATCCGGCGCTGCCCGGCCACCCGGAGCACAAGCCCAACCGCGACCTGTCGTACTACTATCCCACCAGCGACCTCGTGACCGCCCCGGACATCATCTTCTTCTGGGTGGCGCGTATGATCATGGCGGGCGACGAGTTCATGCACGACGTGCCGTTCCGCAACGTGTATTTCACCGGCATCGTGCGCGACAAGATCGGCCGCAAGATGTCCAAGACCCTGGGCAACAGCCCCAACCCGCTGGACCTCATCGAGAAATACGGCGCCGACGCCGTCCGGCTCGGCATGCTGCTGTGCGCCTCCGCCGGCAACGACATCCTCTACGACGAGTCGCAGGTGGAGCAGGGCCGCAACTTCTGCGCGAAGATCTGGAACGCCTGGCGCCTGGTGAGCGGCTGGAACGTGGACCCCGCCGGCAATCAGCCGGACGCCGCCCGCGTGGCCGTGAAATGGTTCGACAACCTGCTGTCCCGCACCATCGAGACGGTGGAGGACCACTATTCCAAATTCCGCATCAACGACGCCCTGATGGCCATCTACAAGCTCTTCTGGGACGACTACTGCAGCTGGTTCCTGGAGCTCGTGAAGCCCGAATACGGCAAGGCCGTGGACGGCCGCACCTACGAGGCCGCGGTGCTCTTCTTCGAGAAGCTCATCAAGCTCATCCACCCGGTAATGCCCTTCATCACCGAGGAACTGTGGCAGGCTATGGAAGACCGCCATCCCGGCGAGACCATCATGTACCAGCGCACCCCGAAGGCCGGTCCGTTCGACGCCGCGTTCCTCGCGCAGTTCGACCAGGCCCGCGAGGCCATCATCGCCATCCGCGCCGTGCGCGCCCAGAAGCAGATCGCCCCGAAGGAGTCGCTGGACCTGTTCATCAACGGCGAGTTCTCGCCGGAACTGCTGCCCGTCATCCGCAAGGCCGCGAACGTGGGCTCCATCGCCGCGGGCGCCGCGGAAGGCGCTTCCGTGTCGTTCCTCGTGGGCACCGTGAAGATGAGCATCCCGATGGCCGGCTTCGTGAACGCCGACGAAGAGCGGCAGAAGCTGCTCGCCGAGCTGGACCACCAGCGGAAGTTCCTCGCCGGCGTGCGCGCCAAGCTCTCCAACGAGAAGTTCGTCGCCCACGCGCCCGAGGCCGTGATCGCGAACGAGCGTAAGAAGGAGGCGGACGCCCTGTCGCGCATCGAGGCCCTGGAGGCGTCGATCCAGATTATGAATTAACACCCATTGACGCATATGTTAGTATATCCTTTGTTTATCGGCACCTGGGAGCTGGTCCTCATCATCCTGGTCATCGTCCTCATCTTCGGTGGCAAGAAGATTCCCGAACTGATGAAAGGCGTGGGCAAGGGCGTGAAGAGCTTCAAGGAAGGCATGAACGAGGTTGAGGAACAGATCAACCAGGCCGACCCTGCCAAGCCGCTCGCCAAGCCCGAAGAAGCGACCAAGACGGACGAAAAGCCCAAGACCGAGTAGGTGGCGCAGCAGGCTTCCGACAAGCAGGAGATGTCCTTCTGGGACCATCTCGACGTACTGCGTGGGACGCTGTTCCACGCACTGGGAGCCATCTGCCTGTGCTCGGTGTTGGGGCTGATTTTCAAGGACTTCCTCTTCGACGGCATTGTCCTCGCCCCCACGCGTCCGGACTTCTGCGTGTACCGCCTGCTGGGCTGGAGCTTCGCGATGGAGCTCATCAACGTGGAGGTGAGCGCGCAGTTCTTCGTGCACCTCAAGGCGGCCTTCGCCGTGGGCGTCGTGGCGGCCTTCCCGTACGTGGTCTGGGAGATCTGGAAGTTCCTGGAACCGGCCCTGTACAAGCGCGAGAAGGCGCCCGTGCGCACGGCGTTCCTGCTGTCCACCGGGCTCTTCTACCTGGGCGTCGTGGTGGGCTATTTCATCGTCCTGCCCGTCTGCCTGCAGTTCTTCATGAACTACACCGTCAGCGACACGGTCGCGAACACCATCACCATCGGCTCCTATATGTCGATGTTCTTCTCGATGGTGCTGCTGATCGGCATCGCCTTCGAGTTCCCGACGGTGGTGCTGGTGCTGAACCGCCTGGGCGTGCTCAGCCGCGAGGTCCTGAAGAAGGGGCGTCGCTATGCCGTCGTGGTCGTGCTGGTGCTCTCCGCCCTCATCACGCCGGCGGACCCGTTCTCGATGTTCGTGCTGGCCATCCCGCTGTATTTCCTCTACGAATTGTCCATCCTGCTATGCTCCAGGTCAGCGGAGAACCCCGAAGCGGACGAATAGCCTGCCTGAACTGGACGGACGACTTCCCGTACCGGCCCGAGGCGTCCTTCGACATCCGCCACAGCGGCGATGCGCTGCAGCTGCACTTCCGCGTGCAGGAAGATGCGGTGCGCGCCGTGTGCGCCGCGGACCGCGAGCACGCCTGGGAAGACTCCTGCGTGGAGTTCTTCTTCGACCCGCACGGCGACGGCACCTACTACAACCTGGAATGCACCTGCACGGGCTGGCTGTACCTGTGCCGCGGCGCCGGGCGCCACGGCCGCGAATTCCTGCCGGAGGCGGCTTACGCGGCCATTTCGCGGCGCTGCTCGCTGGGCCGCGAGCCCTTCGGCCTGCGGCTTGAGCTCACCGCCTGGGAAGTGGAACTGGACATCCCCGCCGCCGTCTTCGGCCTCGCCGCCTTCGACGGCCTCCGCGCCCGCGGCAACTTCTACAAATGCGGCGACAAACTGCCCGTCCCGCACTACCTCTCCTGGGCCCCCATCGCCACCCCGCGTCCCGACTTCCACCGCCCCGAATACTTTGATACCCTGATATTTAAGTAGAATGTTGCCTTTGCAAGACAGACAGTGCCGTAAGCAAACCGTGCCGCCCGCGGCAATGCTTGGGAGAGTTTAGAAAGAAGTTTTTAATTGATAGTTAATTAAATAGCATGTTGCCTTTGCAAGACAGACAGTGCCGCCAAAGAACCGTGCCGCCCGCGGCAATGAGCGGGAGGGGCCCACGAAGTGGGAGGGGCGAGCGAAGCGAGGGTTCGTGGTGGCAGCTGTCTGTCTGCAAAGAAAATAAGATATGATTTCAATAGAAGACGTAACGGTAGCATATGGAGGTTTTGTTCTGCTGGACAAAATCAACTTCCACGTAAGCGAATCCGATAAAATAGGTTTGGTCGGCAAAAACGGAGCGGGAAAATCCACCATCCTGAAACTGATCTGCGGCCAGCAGAACCCGACCTCCGGGCGCATCGACAAACCCAAAGACCTGTCCATCGGCTACCTCCCGCAAATCATGGAACACCACCGCGGCCGGACCGTCCTCGAAGAAGCCATGACGGCCTTCGAAGGCACGGCCGAAATCGAACGCGAAATCGCCGCGGTCACAAAAGAACTAGAAACCCGGACCGACTACGAATCAGACGCTTACGCCGAACTCATCGACCGCCTCACCAGCCTGAACGACCGCCTCGAAATGAGCCACAGCGAACCCCCGGAAGTCCAGGCCCGGAGGACCCTGCGCGGCCTCGGCTTCCTCGACAGCGAACTCGGCCGCGCCACGGAAACCTTCTCCCAAGGCTGGAACATGCGCATCGAACTCGCCAAGATCCTGCTGCGCCAGCCCGACGTCCTCCTGCTCGACGAGCCCACCAACCACCTCGACATCGAATCCATCGAATGGCTGGAAGACTACCTCAAGGGGCGCCGCTGCTCGCTGCTGCTCGTCAGCCACGACCGCCGCTTCCTGGACACCGTCACCAACCGCACGGTGGAGGTGATGCTCGGCCACATCCACGACTATAAAGTCCCGTACACCAAATACTTGGAACTCCGCGCCGAGCGCATCCAGCAACAGGTGGCCGCCTACGAAAACCAGCAGCGGATGATCCAGAAGACCGAAGAATTCATCCAGGCCTTCCGCTACAAACCCACCAAATCCAACCAGGTCCAGTCCCGCATCAAGGCCCTCGAAAAACTGGACCGCATCGAGATCGACGAGACCGACAACGCCCGCCTCACGGTCAAGTTCCCGCCCGCGCCCCGCTCCGGCGACGTCGTCTTCAAAGGCACCGACCTCACCGTCGGCTACCCCCAGAAAGTCGTCTTCCGCGACGCGAACGTCGAGATCAAGCGCGGCGAGAAAGTCGCCCTGATCGGCCGCAACGGCGAAGGCAAGACCACCCTGATGCGCGTGATCGCCGGCGAGCTGGCGCCCATCAGCGGCGAAGCCCGCCTGGGCCACAACGTGCAGCTCGGCTACTACGCTCAGAACCAGGAAGATATCCTCGACAAGAACGAGACCGTCTTCTCCACGCTGGACCGCATCGCCGTGGGCGACATCCGCACCAAACTGCGCGACCTGCTGGCCCAGTTCCTCTTCCGCGGCGAAGACATCGACAAGCGCGTGAGCGTCCTCTCGGGCGGCGAGCGCGCGCGGCTCGGCATGGCCAAGCTGATGCTCCAGAGCTACAACCTCCTGGCCTTGGACGAACCCACCAACCATATGGATATCAAGTCGAAAGACATCCTCAAGCAGGCGCTGAAGGCCTACGACGGCACCCTGGTGGTCGTCTCCCACGACCGCGACTTCCTGGACGGGCTGGTGGACAAGATGTACGAGTTCCGCGACGGGCACGTGAGCGAGCACCTCGGCACCGTGTCTGAATTCCTTGCCAAGCGCAAGATGGAGACCCTGCAGGAGCTGGAACGCAAGGCCGCCCCGGACGCGCCGAAGAAGGAGGCCGTCCAGCAGCAGAAGAAGGCCGCCAACGAAGAGCGCAAGCAGCTCAGCCGCGAGGACCGCAAGAAGAAGAACCGCATCGCCTGGCTGGAGGGCGAGATCGCCAAGCTGGAGAAGCGGATGAAAGAGATCGAAACCGTCCTCGCCGCGCCCACGGAAAAGGATGATATCATGGAACTTACCCGCACTTACCTGGAGTGCAGGCGTGACCTGGACGCCTGGACGGAAGAGTGGGGGACACTGATCGACTGAAACACGAGGATATGATTGTTTTGGATGCGCACTGCGACGCGCCTTCGCAGATGGTCCGGCTCCGCGATTTCGGGGTGGACAACGCTTTCGCCCAGGTGGACTTTCCCAAGATGCGCCGGGGGCAGGTGGACGCCTCTTTCTATGCCGCCTACGTGCCCGCCCGCCTGCAGGGCCAGGCGGCCACGGACTACGCCAACCGCCTGCTGGACGAATGCTTTAGGCAAGTCTCGCAAAATGCTGACACCGTTGCGTTTGCAAGATGCTCCGGAGGTATCCGTCGCAACCGGAAGGCCGGCCTGGATTCCGTCATCCTGGCCATCGAGAACGCCTCCGCGATCCAGGAAGATTTCGGCCTGCTGAAGGCGTTTTACCGGCGCGGCGTGCGCTACATCACCCTCACCCACAGTGCGGACAACCAGGTGGGCGACAGCTGCACCGGCGCCGGCACCTGGGGCGGCCTCAGCCCCTTCGGCAAGACCCTGATCCCCGAGATGAACCGCTGCCGGATGCTCATCGACGTCGCCCACGCGGCGGACACCACCATCCGCGACGTGCTGGCGCTCTCCAGCCGGCCCGTCGCCTACACCCACGGCGGCTGCCGCGCCCTCGCGTCCCACCGGCGCAACCTCCCCGACGAGCTCATCCGCGGCATTGCCGAGGCGGGTGGAGTGGTGTGCATCAGCATCTACCCGCCCTTCCTGTCCGACGACTTCGTGCGGACCCTCGCCGAGTCCGGGCTGGAGGAGAAAATGTCCGTCGAGGATGCCTTCATCGCGGATCCCGCCGACCCTGCCAAGCGCGCCGCCTGGGAGGCCGTTCAGCTTGAACTTCAGGCACTTCCGCGGCCCGGTGTGGACCGCGTGGCGGACCACATCGAGCACGCCGTGTCGGTGGC
>Ga0247608_10007474_pt1 | contig 11205 bp, 8 predicted proteins | sample 176DNAGHGlowgp2_FD_193490 | JGI IMG/M metagenome (GOLD analysis project Ga0247608, IMG submission 193490) | Sheep rumen microbial communities from Palmerston North, Manawatu-Wanganui, New Zealand - 1766 DNA GHGlow gp2 | ecosystem: Host-associated > Mammals > Digestive system > Stomach > Rumen ... | reverse complement strand
ACCGCAAGTGGGGCAGGAGTTCGCTTCGATGGCGGCCACTTCTTCGTCGCTCACAGTGCTGTCGGCGGAATCGATCATGGCGTCAATCAGGTCGAGGGCACGGTCCTTGCCGTCCTTCGTGGTAACGTGGCCGGCTTCCATGGGGCCGCCCGAGACGAAGATTGCCGGAATGTTGAGGCGCATGGCGGCCATGAGCATACCCGGAGTCACCTTGTCGCAGTTAGAAATGCACACGAGGGCGTCGGCGCGGTGGGCGTTTGCCATGTATTCGGTGGAGTCGGCAATCAGGTCGCGGCTGGGCAAACTGTAGAGCATGCCGTCGTGGCCCATGGCGATACCGTCATCGACCGCGATGGTGTTCATTTCCTTCGCGACACCGCCGGCGGCTTCAATCGCGCGGGCGACCACCTGGCCTAAGTCCTTCAGGTGAACGTGTCCCGGAACAAACTGGGTATAGCTGTTCACCACGCAAATCACCGGCTTGCCAAAGTCTTCCACCTTGGTTCCAGTTGCGTGCCACAGGGCGCGTGCACCGGCCATTTCACGGCCTTCCATAGTCTTGAGCGAACGAAGTTTCGGCATAATATAGTCCTTGTGTTTAAAAGATGTCATCCTCGTGAGAGAATGTCATCCCCGCCCGTTCGGCTTGCTCAGGGCAGGCTCCGGCGGGGATCCCCTTTACGTTGCACGATAATGTAGCAAAAAAGGGGAGGAACGCTCGAATACAAGAAAAAAACACCCGCCTTGCGGCAGGTGCTTTATGGAGGTTAATGTTAAAAGGATTAGTATTTGGCGCTAAGTGCGGAGGGGCATTCCACCTGCACAAAGTCCACTTCGGGATTGTTGGCTGCGTTCATCCAGTTGGCAAGGAACAAACAACCGTTTCTCATATTGGTGTTGTTGGCATATTCCTTGTTGCACATGTCGATAAGGCAACTCTTGCTGTAATTACAGGTGGTGAGGAATCCGCCATGAGATGCTCCTGCGCAAGACAGACCCATTTTCGAACAACCGTTGAAGGCGCCATTTCCACCACCGGGAATCATCAAGTCAAACTGGTTGTGGCTTACGTCGTAACCGATGTTGCTAGCCATGACAATCAGGTGCTTGCCCTTGATAGACCTGTGGGCGTCATCGGTGGGGGTGTTCGTTGCTGAAGCGCCTGTGCCCTTGAATGTGAGCATGTAGCACTTGCCGCAGTCGTTTCCGCCACCCGGCGTTGCCGCAAAAGCGTAGGCAATAGTGTCGTTCACGATTTGCGGAGTCTGGTCGGTGCAGGTACCTGCGGGACCGCCGTCACATGCCGAGGTCTCACCAGTGCCAGCTCTAGAACCGTCCTTGTGGCAAGTCCTAGCAACAGGACCGCCCTTGCCTTCCCAGGCACAGTGGGGTTTACAACTATCCCAATAACGGGTGGCATAGCCAGACTGGGTCTGGGCTCCCGAAACAACCTTTGGCAACAGAGAAGATCCCTGGCTTTGGGCACGGCTGCTGGAACTCTGTGTCTGGTTGTTCTTGCTGCTGGAACTATTGGGCTTGGAAGAAGAACTCTGGCCCGGGTTCTGAGGCTGGGAAGCACTGCTTTGCGGGGTCACAGTACCGCCGCCCATGCTTTTGCAATCTTTGCCAGTCGGGTCATAATAGCAATTCATGGTGCAAGACTTGTCGTAGGCGTATTGTTCCTGGTGGGGGCCTTTTTGGTTGTCGTAATAGGCGACACATTTGCCCGAAGGGGCGTCATAGCACTGACCGTCACACTGTCCGCTCTGTTGTGCGGCAGCAGAGGAGGTGGGGGTATTGTGGGTGCCGCTGGAGTTGGAACTGGTGCTGGCAGCACTGTTTCCGCCCGGATTGGTTCCCGGATTGGTGCCAGGATTAGTTCCCGCAGATGTCGGGTTGGTTCCGCTTGCAGAAGAAGTCACAGCGGGTGCGTCGGGATTTTCAGCGATGATTTCGCCATTGTCGCCAACAACATTACCGCCTTCATCTACGGTGCCGATGTTGTTGCCCTGGATATCCGTGACGGAACCGTCATCGAATTCCACCATCTTGGTGCCACCGTTGGTTTCAATGATTTTTGCCTGAGGGCGTTCATTCAAATCAACACCGCTCAGGAAAGTTTCCCCTTCGTTTGTGACGATATTGCCTTCGGTATATGTACCAAAGACATTCCACTGGGAATCGTAGACCGTTCCGTCTTCAGCAACGTAAAGGTTTTCATTGGGTCCGATATCAATAACGTGGACATTTTCGGACATTCCGGAAAGAGCACCCATTGGCAGGGTAGTGTCGTCACTACAATTCCAAGCCAACAGGAGAGCTCCTGCCATCAAAAGGGATTTAAAGAACGGAAATTTCATGTTACCTCTCTTATACCCATCACCCGGCTCCAAAAATATAATAATGTGGCCAAATTGGCTTGTAAAAAAGAATTTAGGGTGACCAGGGTCAACTTTTTGAGACGTTTTTGCTTTGGTTTAAGCCAAAGTAACTCTTTTTTTACCAGGCTGTATCGAAAAAGAAAGTTTGTTTAATAGAGAATTCTATATTTCTGTTAAATGCAAATGAAACTCCGGATATTGCTCTTCTGGAGCGTTTTTTGGGTTATGTGCGGAACCTCGGGGGCTGCCCCTGTGGTGGGTCCCGAACGTACCCGGAATTTGCAGGGCCTGGAACATTCCCCAATGCTCATGGAGTACCACAGGCAGACCGTGGGGGAGGACCGTCAGTTCTTTACTTACCCCAGGCGTGATTACGGATTTATCCGGAACTTTACCCGCACGGAGTCCGGTGCCATGATGTTCATGGCCGATACCACTGGGGAGTTCTTTGGCAAGAACCACAGTTTTGGGGTGGCGGCGTCTCCTGTGTTCGGGGCGGAGTACCGTGGCAGCGAATCTCTGGGCGACACCCTGTGGCCCTCCTTTGACGGGGGCATTTACCTGCGGGGCTATGCCGACTCCCTGGATTTTGATCTGGATGCCCGCATGTATGCCGGCGAACATTCCGCCAAAAAGCCCAAGAGTTTTGACGGCGAGGTCTTTGACGTGCAGACCAAGGAAGGCAATGCCGGAGCCGATTACGTGAGCTATTCCCGCTACAGGGCCCACATGGCCCTGAACTACGCCTGGGCAAGGCTGCAGCTGGCCCGTGACGTACTCCACTGGGGACCGGGCTATTACAATAACCTTTCCCTGAACCAGTTCGCCTTGCCCTACAACATGCTCTCCCTGGACCTGACCTTTGGACCCCTGCGGGTGTTCAGCGTGTATGCAGACCTTCGGGTGGACAGCTGGAGTTACAGCAGGAACAACCTGAACGACCGGAATCTATATGCCCACCGCTACGAACTGGCCTTGGGAAACTTGACTATCGGCATGAGTGAAATCCAGGTGCTCTACAACGAGAACAAACCTTGGCTGTTCGTGCCCATCGCTCCGCTTTTTATCGAAAAGGGCAATTACACCGAGCGGGTAAACAATGGGGCTTTGGCCCTGGACATAAACTACCGCTTGTTCAGCGCGGTCAGGCTTTATGGTGAGTTCTTCTTGGACGATTTGGAATCGCCCAATGCAGTTTACGAAAACAAGTACAGCAACAACCGCTGGGCGGGCATGCTGGGCCTGCAGGCGGGCCACGACTTTTACGTGGGGCAAAAGCGACTCAGTGCGGGTACCATTGCCGAAATCGCCCGTGTGGAGCCCTACACCTATTGCCATTACGATACCGCCCATGCGCAGCTTGCGAACCTGGGGGCTCCTCTCGGGAACCCCAACGGCCCCAACAGCTTGGCGGTGGACTGGACGGTATATGCCCAGGCGGCCCTTGGGTCCCTTGGACAGCTTTTTGCAGGAGTGCACCAGAAATGGCTGTGGAAGGGCACCGATGCCGGGAGTAACATCGAAGACCCTTACAAGACGGTGCGCAAGCGTTTTGCCCATGGGGCGCCTCTTGTTTATACCGTGGCTCCAGCCATCGGGTACAACGGACGGTTTGTAGGCTTTTCGGGAGAGTTGACCTTGGGTGACACCCGCGCCGCGGATGTCAGGATTTCTTTCATGTGGTAGTTTATGACAGGTATTAAAGAGAAGATAGAGAGAAGCGGGCACTTCAAGGCGCTGATGAACAGTTTCCGCTTGCGAAAGCGGGTGCTTGCCCTGGCGGACGCCTTTGTGGTGGCGGTGTCGGCCTTGATTGCCAACTACCCCTTGCCCCTTTTTGCCCAGCGTATCGGTCGCCCGGACCTGTTTCTCATTATTGTCGTAAGCATTATTTGCTGTTTCGGAAGCCTGCTGTTTTTTGGTGCCTACAACAAGCTCTGGCGTTATTTTAGCAAGCGGGATTACCTGAGTTGTGTCAAGGGAATCGTGATGGGTATCGCTGTGGCCTATGGCCTGGTGTACCTGTTCCACAAGGACCTGTTCTGGGAATTTGCCTTGCTTCACGCCTTTGTGGCGGTGGTGGGAGTTTCTCTGTTCCGTTATCTGTTCCGCAGGACCTTCGTGTCATTGGTTTCTACGGGAATGCACGAGGCCGAACGTAAGCGCACCATGATTATCGGTGCCGGAAATGCGGCTATGCTGTTGTTGAATGAAATTCGCAACAACCAGAATGATGCAAGCCATGGAGAAAATACGGGGTCTGCAAAGAATATCAATCCCGTGTGCCTGATAGACGACGACCGCTACAAGATAGGCAAGCCCTTCAACGGTGTGCTGGTGGCGGGTTCCACCAGCGACATACCGAAGGTGGCCAGGGAAATGCGGATTGAGCAGATTATATTCGCCATTCCCAGTTGCCCGCCAGAGGACAGGCAGGTCATTTTGGATATCTGCGGAAAGACCGGCCTTCCGGTGAAGGTGTTGCCCTTTATCGGGAGCCTTTTGGATACCTCTGCCGTGGGCACGGGTGCTACTAGTTTTGTAAGCCAAATCCGCGATATCAAGGTGGAGGACTTGCTTGGCCGTGAGCCCATCAAGTTCAACAATTCTGAAATTCGTGAGTTCATTGAGGGTAAAGTCTGCATGGTTACCGGCGGTGGTGGCAGCATCGGTAGCGAACTGGTGCGCCAGATTGCAAAGTATAGGCCCAAGCAGGTGATTATCGTGGATATCTACGAGAACAATGCCTACGAAATCCAGCAGGAACTGGTGATGGAGTATGGCGACCGTCTGAATCTGGTGACGCTGATTGCCAGCGTGCGGGACTATTTCCGTATGAACCAGATTTTCAAGAAATATGAGCCCCAGGTGGTGTTCCACGCGGCGGCCCACAAGCACGTGCCCCTGATGGAAAATAATCCTATGGAAGCCATCAAGAACAACGTGGTGGGCACGTTCAACATGGCCACGCTTTCGCTGCTGCACAACGTGAAAAAGTTCGTGATGATTAGCACCGACAAGGCGGTGAACCCAACCAACGTGATGGGGGCGTCCAAGCGTTGTTGCGAAATGATTGTCCAGTTCTTTGCACAACAAAAGGACTGCAAGACCGAATTCGTGACCACCCGCTTTGGAAACGTGCTGGGAAGTAACGGCTCCGTGATTCCGCTGTTCAAGCGCCAGATTGAGCAGGGCAAGCCCGTGACGGTGACACATCCAGACATTATCCGCTACTTTATGACAATCCCTGAGGCGGTGAACTTGGTGCTGGAGGCGGCAAGCTTTGCCCACGGTGGCGAAATTTTTGTTCTGGACATGGGGCAGCCCGTGAAGATTGTGACCTTGGCTGAAAACCTGATCCGTATGTATGGCAAGGTGCCTTACAAGGATGTGGAAATCAAGTTCACGGGGCTGCGACCTGGAGAAAAATTGCTCGAAGAGTTGCTGATGAACGAAGAGGGCCTGCAGAAGACCAAGAACAAGCTCATCTATATCGGAAAGCAGATTGAGATTGATGCCGATACCTTTATCAATGAACTGTGGACATTGAAGAATGCGGCTCAGGAAAATGACGACAAGACCGCCATTTCTGCCTTGCACCATATTGTGCCCACGTTCACCACTCCCGAGGAATTCAACAAGACGGTAAGGATGCCCGCTGTATGACAATTCGTTTCGATAGTAAAGTCTGGCTCAGTAGCCCCACCATGCACGGTGAAGAAATTAGGTATGTGACCGAAGCATACGAGACCAACTGGATGAGCACCGTGGGTGCAAACATCAATGAGGTTGAACGTTTGGCCGCCGAAAAGATTGGTTGCAAGTACGCCGTGGCGCTCTCCGCCGGGACTGCGGCTCTGCACCTTTGCACAAAGCTTGCGGGCGAGGCCCTGTACGGCATGCCCAAGGTGGGCGAGGGAGCGTTGCGCGGACACAAGGTGTTCTGCAGCGATATGACTTTTGACGCGACGGTGAATCCCATCGCCTACGAGAACGGCGAAGCCGTGTTCATCGACACCGAATACGACACCTGGAACATGGACCCGGTGGCGCTCGAGAAGGCCTTCGAGATTTACCCCGAAGTGCGACTGGTGGTGCTTGTTCATTTGTACGGAACGCCGGGCAAGGTGGACGAAATCCGTGCCATCTGCAAAAAGCATAATGCACTCCTTATCGAAGACGCCGCCGAAAGCTTCGGTGCTAGCTACAAGGGCGTACAGACGGGCAAGTTCGGCGACTACAGCGCCATCAGTTTTAACGGCAACAAGATCATTACCGGAAGTAGCGGCGGCATGTTCCTTACCGACAGCAAGGACGACGCCGAAAAGGTGCGCAAGTGGAGCACCCAGTCGCGCGAAGCGGCCGCCTGGTACCAGCACGAAGAAGTGGGCTACAACTACCGCATGAGCAACGTGATTGCAGGCGTAGTCCGCGGCCAGATGCCCTATCTGGAAGAGCACATCGCCCAGAAAAAGGCAATCTACATGCGCTACAAGGAGGGCCTGAAGGGCCTCCCGGTGCAGGTGAACCCCTACGACGCCACCAACAGCGAACCGAATTTTTGGCTCAGCTGCCTAATCATTGACAAAAGTGCCATGTGCAAGCAGGTCCGCGGCGAAACCGACGCCCTGTACATCCACGAGGCTGGCAAGAGCTGCCCCACGGAAATCCTGGAACGCATCGCCGCCATGAACGCCGAGGGCCGCCCCATCTGGAAACCTATGCACATGCAGCCTATGTACATGAGCCACGCGTTTATCACCGCGCAGGGTAACGGCCGCGCCCGCACCAACGCCTACATTGCGGGCGGCATCACCGACGTGGGTGCCGACATCTTTGCCCGCGGGCTCTGCCTCCCCAGCGACAACAAGATGACCCCCGAACAGCAGGACGCAATCATCCAGACTATTCGGGAATGCTTCGAGTGAGACTTTCTGCTGTTTTCTAGGCAAAATTTGTTCGTCTACTTGTGTGCTTTTTTTTTCTTAAAGAGCCCCTATAAGTCCTACTTTCTGAATATACCCTTATTTGTGCGGGTTTGTTAGCGGTTGGATCGCTGGTTGCGAGCCCATTTTTCGAGGTTGTTTGCGGGTTTTACTCTCTAATCGTCGCAGAAGTTGTCGTATTGTACTTGAACAAAGGGAGGGCAGTCTTCGCAAATTTTGTTGTCGTAGCCTACGAAAAATTCGGAGTTGCTATGTCGCTTGGTGAAAAAATGGTATGTCTCGGTATTAGTGGAATCAGACTGCCTGTAAGATGTGATATTTATAGTCCAGTTGAAGTTTTCTAAGTCGCGGTTGTGTATTCCCCAATAAAAATACTTACTGGTGTCTTTCTTTGAATAGATCAGGGAATCTCCGGCTACGATTTCAACATATAGGGAGTCCGTATCTGCGGATGCGTGAACGTTGACTCCGCTCCTGCATAACAACTCGCCAAAAAGAGTTGAATTCAGATCGCAGGAACAAAGCAGAAGGAGTAGAAGGGCAATCAAAAAACGCATAAGAGACCTTTAACTATTCTTTTCGATTAGTTTGTAATCGGCCAATTTGCTGCATTCTTTTGAGGGGAGTGTGTTGAACAGTGAAAAGCCATCAGGCTGCTTTGTCAGATAAATGGCGGTAACTCCGCTACCGACATCTATGGTGTATGGGATTGCCTGTAGCCATTGGTCATTGCAGAAAAATTCTATTTGGAGCACGTAATCGGATTCAAGCCTGTTTCCAGCGAGTGTTGTTTTTAGGTCCTTTGTTCCAATCTGTTGTAATACAGTGTCTTTGTCGTGAAGAACGGTTATTTTTAGAGAATCGGCGATAGGCGGATGTTCCGTGTGGATGCCGACATGGACATCGTGATAGTCCTCGTCGGGAAAGCTTTCGCATTGACAAATGAGCAGAGGCAACGCCAAGACGGTTATTTTGGCGATGGTGGAAGATTTCATATTGCTAATATGCTTTTTAATAGGCTGCATAATGGAATGTGCACTCGTAACTTTTGTCGTATTCTAGCGAGATGATGTATCCTTCCTGGTAATAGTTCAAATACTCCGTTTTTGAGGTGTTGTCGTCGGCATAGCACAATATAAATTCAACATCCGTTTTACGTACGCCTATACGGAGTCTTGTCTTTATATTGGCTTCTAATGTGAATTTTTGCTGGTTTTCACTTAGATTTATATCGAATTGACGACTATCCATGCGGGCAATGGAAGGTCAAGCGTAGGTTCTTTCGGTTCCGTCAATCAGTTTGATTGTAACGTTGGTGGAGTCTCTTCCAAGTTCGGTTGTGTGTTGTTTTCCGTTGGCTCCATTTCCGGTTGCGTTGGACCAACTGTACTCGCGTACTGTGGAACTCGTGACACAACTGTTCACATTCCACGAGGGTTCTTCATTTTTGGCAATATCGACAAGCTCTTTTTCTGGTTCGCAGGCGCAATTAACTATACCGCAGTTGGTAGTGTAGATGGAGGGTGTTTTTCTACTTGGTGCAGAGTAGTCTTGCACTGAATAGTATTCGTAACCGGTGCCCGAGCTTTCGCTCTTGACGTCAGGGTTGTAGAAATGTAGAACTACAGATACCTGGTCGCCGGGGTTATAGTCTTTAGAAAGCCAGGTTCCCGAAATGTCAAAATCAAAAGCAGCCAAGTCACCGTGAGTATATACGGTTGAATAGAAATATCCCGGAGCAAGAGCCGATTCCTTATTGATTGCCGGAATCTGCGTCCCATTTTCCCATTCCATTGTGTTTTTGTTGTATTTGGCAATCATCAAACTGTACGATTGCCAGTCTTCAGGGCCATAGATTCCTACTCCGTCATAATCGTTTCCGTAAACGTTGATGAAAAGTCGTTGCGTAGAAGAAGGAGATCTAGTGATTTCGGTTATGATGCCGAAATATCCATATTCGGACATTGGGTTTGCCGAAGCGCTTGGTTCGTTAGTTTTACAGGCCCCATTTGAAAATGTTTCTGAGTTGCTGGAATTAACTGCGCTTGTAGAAGAACTGATAGAACTTTCGCTACTTTCTGGAGAACTGCTTGGGTTGTGTTCTTTTTGGGAACTGCTGGTGATGGCGCTGGAATTTGAAACGTTGTTGCTACTTGAGGAGGCCACTTGCTTGTTCGAAGAAGATGTTTTTCCAGTTGAATCTTTATCGTCAGATTCATTATTGGATTGAGAAATTGTAGCAGAAGATGAATCGGCAATGGATGGAGTTTCTGTCTCTTCTTTTGCAGATGTTCCTGAATCGTCGCATGCAATGATCCAGGAGCAAAGAATAATCGTCAAAACGGAGGGAATCCTTTTTTTCATTGGAATTGTAATCATGATTAGCCTCGCTTCTTAATGCATCATTACCCAATATATATTCTCTGTCCGTATCCAAAATGTATCCAAAAAAAATTTTTTTGTTTGAAAAAAAGAGCCTGTAGGAATTGTAAAATTTTCGCACGGGGCTTGCCAACTTTTTTATTTTTAGATACATTAAAGCCCGACGACGCATCTCGCTGTTTTAAGGTGAGGTGCGTTTTGCGTTTAAGGGGTTTTACTATCCACCGACACGCAGAACGCCTCTAATAATCAACCAGCCGTAAATGAGGCTGCAACGAAGGAGGAATCCATTATGGCGAAAAAGAATATGCCGCAAAAGTATCGCGAAGCCCATTGTGCGTGCTTTAAGAATTGGCGTTTGTTGAAAAAATCGAAAATGTGCGGATGTTTCTGTTGCCTCAATACATACCCTGCTTCGGAGGTGGTGGATTGGTGTGTCGAAAGAGACCGCCGTCGGACGGCGATTTGTCCCTGTTGTGGCGTAGATTCGGTAATCCCAGATGCGTCGGGATGGCCGTTGGATGCGGATTTTTTGAAGGAAATGGAATATTGGTGGTTTAGAGCGAATGTGGTGTCTTATAAGGTGCCCGATAAAGTTGCGAAAAAAATCATTGCAATAGGGAAGAAATTTGACTTTCTTCATAAAATTTTGCCTGGCGCTTTTTTTTCTGCTGATTCCGATGGAAAAATCAAATTGCATGGAATTATTGACCCGAATAGCAAAGGCAAACTCTTCCCCGACTTGAAGGACGGGGGATTATGAGGGACGGTGGGTGCGAGGGAACACCGTGACCGAGTAACCTCCTGCGTAGGGGACCATTTATCGAGGCGAGAGGGCATAGTTGCTAGGCAAAAAATCCGGAGGGTAGCGGCGAACGAAGTGAAGGCGCGACCGACGGTCTTTTTTGCAGGCGCCCCGGCTCGGAGGCCGGGGTGACAACGCCCTTGAGACTCGGATTATTTAGGGGGCGTTGCGGGGTACTCCCCGCAGAGGGGGTAGGCGAAATATAGACGAGAGATCGCTGCGCTGGTAGACGAGAGACGAAAGATAATCTTAGCCGCGTTTTTCTCTCGTCTTTCGTCTGTAGGCACGTAGTGCCGTTCTTTCGTCTAATATGGAGCCGAGGGGGAGGCTTCCCCCTTTGTAAGGAGAGGAGATCCCCGCCTTCGCGGGGATGACAAGAATGTGGCGGGCCTCGCAATGACAAGTGTGTGAGGGTCGTAATGACAAATTGGGGCGGATTCGCGGCTTTTTCATTCCGAATTCCGAATTCCGAACTCCGAATTTTCTATCTTTCCCCCCAAGTTGCATTTTTGCCTTGGTCCTGCGTCCAGATTCGCCAATTCCACTGGGCCTAAAGCAGGGAAACTCGGGCATAAACATGTAATTAGTCAAACAATCAAAAAAAGGAATGGCTATAATGGCTACTATCACTAAGGAAAAAGCTGCAGAGCTCACCGCCAAGTTCGGCGCCAACGAAAAGGATACCGGAAAC
>Ga0247608_10007473_pt1 | contig 11206 bp, 10 predicted proteins | sample 176DNAGHGlowgp2_FD_193490 | JGI IMG/M metagenome (GOLD analysis project Ga0247608, IMG submission 193490) | Sheep rumen microbial communities from Palmerston North, Manawatu-Wanganui, New Zealand - 1766 DNA GHGlow gp2 | ecosystem: Host-associated > Mammals > Digestive system > Stomach > Rumen ... | reverse complement strand
CTGCTGAAGAAGTTATTTTCAACACTGTAACAACAGGTGCTGAGAATGATATTGAAAAAGCTACGTCCATGGCAAGAAGCATGATAACAATGTTTGGTATGAGTGAGAAGTTCGGGCTCATGCAGCTTGAAACCGTGCAGAACAGATATCTTGACGGAAACAGAGTTCTTAACTGCTCACCTCAGACAGAATATCTTGTTGATGAGGAAGTTAAGAAACTGCTTGCCGACTGCTATGAAAAGGCTAAGAAGATAATCCGCGATCACATAGATACAATGGATAAGATCGCGCAGTTCCTTATTGAGAAGGAAACAATTACCGGTAAGGAATTCATGAAGATTTACCGTGAAGTGGAAAACATACCCGAGCCTACTGAGGAAGAGATCGAGGCTGCAAAGCACGGAAGGATCTATGCACTTCGTCCTGAGTCAGCTGCTGTTGGTGAAAATGTTCCTGTAAAAGAAAAGCCTAAGGCTGCAGAAACAGATACATCTTCTGGAGGAACGGATTATTCATCGGGCATAGACTGGTCTATGAATGATCAGAAAAAAGACGATCCTGTAAATGCAAATGAAAACCGCAATACAGGCTTTGAGCAGCAGATGAACGATGCCTCCGTTCAGTATGGAGAAAGCACGGATGAGGAGAAATCACAGGGCGGAAGATTTTCACATGTTCCCGATGATTTTAGCTGAAGAATTTTAATTGAAGTGATTATGGGCTGTCGCTATGCGGCAGCCTTAATGCTATAGTAAAATATCAGATATGGAAGAAAAATTTAACGTACAGGAAGAATTAAAAAAACTCCCGAATCAGCCCGGAGTTTATATAATGCGAGATGAAAATGACACCATCATGTATGTGGGTAAGGCAGTAAACCTTCACAACCGCGTGCGGTCATATTTCCGCAAGATAGTTGGAAGAGGACCGCAGATAGACAGGATGGTTGCTCAGATTGCGCGCTTTGAATATATCGTAACTGACTCAGAGCTTGAAGCACTTGTTCTTGAAAACAATCTGATAAAAGAAAACAGCCCAAGATACAATACCCTTTTAAAGGACGATAAGACATACCCATATATCAAGGTGACGGTGTCAGAGGATTTTCCGAGGATCATTTTTTCAAGGCTTATGAAGAAGGATAAGTCCAAGTATTTTGGCCCCTTCACAAGCGCTGCTGCAGTTAAAGATACAATTGAACTTATAAATAAAATATACGGCCTTAGAACCTGCAACAGAGTTTTGCCAAGGGACATAGGAGTAGGAAGACCCTGCCTTAATTATCATATGGGAAGGTGCAGTGCGCCGTGTGATGGTAAGATTTCCAAAGAGGAGTACGCAGAAAGGATCAAAGGAGCACTTGATTTTCTTGAGGGCAACTATAATCCCATACTAAAAAAGCTTTCTGATGAAATGGAAAAGGCTTCTGAAGAACTCGAGTTTGAGAAAGCGGCTACATACAGAGATCTTTTAAACAGTGTGCGCCAGGTTGCTCAAAAGCAGAAAATGACTGATGCTGCCATGGAGGATAAGGATATCCTTGCGATAGCTTCCGACGAAAACGATGCTGTAATACAGGTGTTTTTTGTGCGTGACGGAAGGCTTATTGGAAGAGAACATTTTTACATGACTCACATATCCGGCAATCCGCAGGCAGAGATATTGAGGGATTTTGTCAAACAGTTCTATGCGGGAACCCCGTTTATTCCCAGGGAGCTGATGTTGCCTGAAACCATAGAAGACATGGATATCATTGAAAAGTGGCTGACAATGAGAAAGGGCAGCAGAGTTTATCTTAAAGTTCCTGAAAGAGGACAAAAAGAGAAGCTTATGGAGCTTGCGGCGCAGAACGCACAGCTTGTATTAAGTAAGGATAAAGAGAGACTAAAGAGAGAAGAAGGCAGAACCATCGGAGCTGTTAAGGAAATAGAGAATATCCTGGGAATAAAGGGCTTAAACAGAATGGAAGCCTACGATATTTCAAATATAAGCGGCTTTGCAAATGTGGGCTCGATGGTTGTTTACGAAAAGGGTAAACCCAAAAAGAGTGACTACAGAAAGTTCAGGATAAAATCCGTCGAAGGCCCCGATGACTACGCCTGCATGAAAGAGGTCCTTACAAGAAGACTTCTTCACGGCCTTGAAGAGAGGAAAGAATTTGAACTTCGCGATATTGATGCCAGGTACGGCAGCTTTACCAAGTTCCCGGATCTTATACTTATGGACGGCGGACGGGGACAGGTGAATATCTGCCTGCAGGTTCTTGAAGAGATAGGAGTAAATATTCCTGTCTGCGGTATGGTCAAGGATGACAACCACAGAACAAGAGGGCTATATTTTAATAATGTGGAACTGCCTATAGACAGGAGATCTGAAGGTTTTAAGCTGATAACAAGGATCCAGGATGAAGCCCACAGATTTGCCATCGAATATCACAGATCTATAAGAAGCAAGGCTCAGGTAAAGAGTCTTCTTGACGATATAAAAGGTGTAGGACCCGCAAGGAGAAAGGCCCTGATGAAACATTTTGGATCGATAGAGGATATAAAAAATGCAAATATCGATGAACTGTCAAAGATACCTGAAATAACTCCGAACGCAGCCCGTGAAATATACGAATTTTTTAGGAAGGATGAGACCGCTTCCAATTGATATGAACCTAAGGATATGCTAAACTGTGTTAGTCTATAGTGAGGGAGGCAGAACATGGCAAGTGTTAAGCTTAAAACAGTAATCAAAAAAATGGATCTGGAGAATCTTACTCCGGAGCTGGATATTTCCAAAATCAAAATTCACCAGCCGGATATTAACAGACCTGCGCTTCAGCTTTCAGGATATTTCGAACATTTTGAAGCTACAAGACTTCAGGTAATCGGCTTTGTTGAATACTCCTACATGGAGTCATTGCCCAAAGAAACGAAAGAAAAGGTATACAGGGAATTTTTGGAATTTGATGTCCCCTGCGTAGTATTTTGCAGGAATCTCATACCGGATCCGTTATTTATAAAAATAGCTATTGAGGAGCAGGTACCGATCATGGTAACTAAAAAGCCTACATCCTCATTTATGGCAGAGATAATCAGATGGCTGAATGTAGAACTTGCACCGTGCATTTCTATTCATGGTGTTCTTGTTGACGTATACGGTGTCGGACTTCTTATTACAGGTGAGAGCGGAATCGGTAAATCCGAAGCAGCCCTTGAGCTTATAAAGAGAGGACACAGACTTGTTTCGGATGACGTAGTTGAGATCAGGAAGGTAAGTGATGTTACTCTGATCGGTTCAGCGCCCGATATAACAAGGCATTTTATCGAGCTTAGAGGTATCGGTATTGTCGATGTTAAGACACTTTTCGGTGTTTCAAGTGTGCGTGATACACAGAATATTGACCTTGTTATCAAGCTTGAGGATTGGGACAAGGATAAGGAATACGACAGACTTGGACTTGAAGAAGAATACACGGAATATCTGGGAAACAAGATCGTATGTCACAGAATACCGATCCGCCCGGGTCGAAATCTTGCGATCATCTGCGAATCTGCTGCGGTTAACCACAGACAGAAGATGATGGGATATAATGCGGCTCAGGAGCTTTACAACAGAGTACAGAACTCTCTTACACGCGGAAGAGAAGATGATGATTAAAGTTTAAGGAATAGGGGTTATAAATGGAAAACAAGACTAACGGAATTATTGCAAAATATGTATTTGGTGTAGATATAGGGGGAACAACCGTTAAGATAGGTCTTCTTGATCTTGACGGTCATAAGATTGAAGTATGGGAGATACCTACAAGAACTGAGAATGGCGGAGAGAAGATTCTTCCCGATATTGCAGAATCTATCCGTTTTAAGATGGAAGAGAGAGGAATAAAGGATTCTCAGGTTGTCGGCGTAGGTGCAGGTGCACCCGGACCGTTCTCTGATGATGGTACGATCCTTAAGGCAGTTAACCTTGGCTGGAGTGAATTTAATTTAAAAAATGAGCTTCATGACCTTGTAAAGATTCCTGTTAAGTGTGGTAATGATGCTAACGTGGCAGCTCTTGGCGAATGTTGGAAGGGCGGCGGCCAGGGCTATAAGGATATTCTTATGGTTACACTTGGAACAGGTGTAGGCGGAGGAATCATCCACGAGGGCAAGATCTTTAACGGTGCAAACGGTGCCGGAGGTGAAATCGGTCATATTCATATTGAAGATAATGAGACAGTTGAGTGTAACTGTGGAAACAAGGGATGCCTTGAGCAGTACGCAAGTGCTACAGGTGCGGTTCTTCTTATGAAGAGAATTCTTGAGAAGAGCGATGAAGAAAGTGTTTTAAGAGGAACACAGTTTGAATGTAAGGATATTTTTGATGCTGCTGCAAATGGAGACAAGCTTGCGATAGAAGCTACAAAGCAGTATGGCGACTACCTTGGAAAAGGTCTTGCAATGATCGCTTCAACAATCAACCCTGAAATAATAGTATTTGGTGGTGGTGTTTCAAAAGCCGGCGATGTTTTGTTTGATCTTATCCGTCCTTCTTTTGAAAAGTATGTATTCCACGGTGCTAAGAGAACCAAGTTTGCACTTGCAAAGCTTGGCAATGATGCAGGTATTTACGGAGCAGCAAAACTTGTACTTGATACGGTTTCTTAAGAGATGAAATTAGATATTAGAGAAGAACTGTCCGGTATCATATCGGAAGATAATTTAATAATAAATGAGATGATGAGCAGGCACACCACGTTTAAAACCGGTGGGCCTGCCGATTATTTTGTGAGAGTAAATACTGAGGATGAGCTATCACATCTCCTTTCTTTGCTTGATGGGAAGGGCCTTACATTTGCCAGGGATTTTTATATAGTTGGAAATGGCAGTAATCTGCTTGTTTCAGACGAGGGATTCAGAGGCGTGATAATAAGCCTATCGGGTGATTTTTCCAAGGTCAGTATTGACGGCAATATTGTTAATGCAGGATCAGCAGCCCTTAATTCCATGGTTGCTTCTTCTGCAAAGGATAAGAGCCTTACAGGCTTTGAGTTTGCGCATGGAATTCCCGGAACAATAGGCGGAGCAGTTGTAATGAATGCAGGTGCTTACGACGGCGAGATGAAGCAGGTTATAAAAAGTGTAAGAGCAATGAATCCCGACGGAAGCATTGAAGAATATGATAACGAGTCCTGCGCATTTTCCTACAGAAACAGTATTTTTAAGAAAAAAAAGCAGATAATCTTAAGTGCAAAGATAGAACTTTTGCCCGGAAACAAGGCTGAAATAGAAGAAAAAATGAAGGACCTTATGGGCAGAAGAAGAGATAAACAACCTCTTGAATACCCAAGTGCCGGCTCGACATTTAAGAGACCGGAGGGCTATTTTGCAGGAAAACTTATAGAAGATGCCGGACTTAGGGGATATAGTCACGGCGATGCACAGGTGTCTGAGAAGCATTGCGGATTTATAATAAATAAAGGTCAGGCATCCTCAAAGGATATTTATGAACTTATAACTTATGTTCAAGATAAGGTAAAGGAAAATTCCGGAGTTGATCTTGTTCCGGAGGTTATTATGTTGGGAGAATTCTAAGCTATGAGAATTGTAATTGTTACCGGAATGAGCGGAGGCGGTAAATCTACTGCAATTCATATGTTGGAAGATGCAGGCTTTTACTGCGTTGATAATCTTCCGCCGATGCTTTTTGAAAAGTTTGTAGAACTTGCATCTATGCCGGATAGTGAAATAACCAAGGTTGCTCTTGGCTTTGACGTACGAGCAGGTCAGCATTTTGAAGATGCACCAAAAATCATACAGAACTTAAAGGACAGAGGTTTTCCTGTAGAAATACTGTTCATGGAATGCTCTGACAATGTCCTTGTTAAGAGATATAAGGAAACCAGAAGAAGGCATCCCCTCTCACCTGAAGGCAGAATAGAAGACGGAATAAGCAGGGAAAGGCAGATCCTTGCGCAGATACGAAAGAGTGCAGACCACGTTATAGATTCGTCTCAGCTGCTTACCAGAGAACTTAAGGCAGAGCTTGATAAAATATTTGTAAGCAATGAAAAGCACAATAATCTCATGGTTACAGTTTTATCGTTTGGCTTTAAATACGGTATTCCCTCTGATGCTGATCTCGTATTTGATGTACGATTTTTGCCGAATCCATTTTATATAGATGAATTAAAGCATCTGACCGGAAATGATAAACCGGTACAGGATTATGTTAAGGGATTTGCCGAGTGTGGACAATTCCTTGATAAGCTTGAAGATATGCTGCAGTTTTTAATGCCAGGCTATATTAATGAAGGAAAATATCAGCTTGTTGTAGCTATCGGCTGTACAGGCGGTCAGCACAGATCGGTAACGATTGCGAATGAGATTTATGACAGACTTAAAGCAAAGGATGATTTCGGAATAAAGATCTATCACAGAGATCTTAAACATGCAAGGTAATCAACATGTCATTTTCGAGTGAAGTAAAAAGTGAACTGGCAAAACAGATAGGATCTGCAAGGCATTGCCAGATTGCTGAACTTTCTGCGATAATGCATAACTTCGGATTGGCCTATAGAAACAGGGGCGGAATATATACAATATATTTGCAATCCGACAATCCGCAGGTATCCAGAAAGTTCTTTACAATACTAAAAAAAGCATATAATATAGAACTTAGTGTACTCGCAGGGGTAGAAGAAAAACACCTCATGGGACGCATATATCAGCCTGTTCTTCAGGGCGGAGAGAATGTTGCCGCTATACTAAAGGCAATGCATTTCCTAAGTGAAGACGGAACAATAAGAGAGGACGATTTCCACGTTAATCCGATGGTAGTCAGAAACTCTTGCTGCAAGAGGGCTTATCTTAGAGATGCATTTTTGTGTATCGGTTCGGTAAGTGATCCAAGTAAGTCTTATCATTTGGAATTTGTGTGCCTCAATGAGGAATACGCAAATGATCTAAGGCAAATGATAGAGAGCTTTGACATAGATGCACGTATTATTACCAGGAAGAAATACTTTGTTGTCTATATCAAAGAAAGCACTGCAATAGTTGATCTCCTCAATGTCATGGAGGCTCCGGTGAGTCTTATGAACATGGAAAACGAGCGCATTGTAAAAGAAATGCGTGGCCAGATAAACAGGAGAGTCAATTGCGAGACTGCTAATATTACCAAGACGGTAAATGCAGCTTCCAGACAGATTAATGATATTTTGTATCTCAGAGATCACTATGGTTTTGAGAATTTGCCAGAGGGTTTAAAGCAGATGGCGGAGGCTAGACTCCAATATCCTGACGCGACACTGTTGGAACTGGGTAAATACCTTGATCCGCCGGTGGGAAAATCTGGTGTAAATCACAGGCTCAGAAAGCTCGGTGAGCTTGCTGATAAGCTCAGAAGTTGAGCAGAGGAGGAATTTATGTTAACAAAATCTATCGAGATTAAGCTGCCGGGTGGACTTGAAGCAAGACCGGTTGCAGAGCTGGTGCAGATTGCAAGCAGATATGACAGCACTGTTCATATCGAAGCTCAGTCAAAGAAAGTCAATGCCAAGAGTATCATGGGCATGATGACACTTAGCTTAAACAGTGGTGAAGCTGTTACTGTTATCGCAGATGGCTCAGATGAGGCTGACGCAGTTGCAGGAATGGAGAGTTTTCTTCTCGGAGAGACAACGGTTTAATAATTAAATTATATATGGATTATGGGACTCGATTTTGCTGCTTGACAGTGAAACCGAGTCTTTTTGGATAGGAGCACTTAAAATGGAGGAACATATGAAAAAGAAGATGCTTTTTGTATACAATCCAAAAGCAGGAAAAGAAAGGATACGTAGTAATCTTCTTGATATCATTGATATTTTCTCGAGAGCTGACTATGAAGTAACAGTATATCCCACTCAGGAGAGGGGAGATGCTGAAAAAGCTGTTATGGAAAGGGATGAGAAATTTGATATTGTCGCCTGCAGCGGCGGGGACGGTACCTTGGATGAAGTTGTTAACGGAATGTGGAAGAGTGGCAGGAATACTCCCATAGGCTATGTTCCGGCAGGTTCAACCAATGATTTTGCTGTCAGCTTGGGAATCCCTTCAAAGATGCATGAATCAGCGCTTAGTCTGGTTTCAGGTAAACCATTTGCCTGTGACGTTGGGATCATGAATGAAGAGACCTTTGTGTACATAGCGGCATTTGGTTTATTTACAGATGTTTCCTATCTTACAAGGCAGGAGATAAAAAATGCCATCGGACATATGGCATATATTTTGGAGGGTGCAAAAAGACTTTCTGAGATAAAGAGCTATCATGTCAAAGTCACGTATGACGAGGGCGTTATAGAGGATGATTTTGTAGTAGGAATGGTAACAAATTCAACCTCTGTGGGAGGATTTAAGGACATAACAGGAAAACATGTTAAGTTAGATGACGGGGTATTTGAAGTTACTCTGGTAAAACTTCCCGATAACATGGTGGATATGAGTAATCTGCTTGCTTCGTTTATAAACAGGGATATCGATACCGAGCACATGTACTGCTTTAAGACAAAACATGTTGTATTCGAATCAGATGAAAAGATCGCATGGACAAGAGACGGAGAATATGGCGGCGATCATAATGTTGTGGATATCAGAAACGAAAATAAAGCATTGACACTTATAATTCCGTGATAAGGCGCGTTCATTTTTTGTTCATAAAACGTTAAAAGACTATTTACCTCAGATTATTTCTTGGACAAATATTTTCGATATACTAAAGATGTCAGATGAAGAGAAGGCAATACCAATAAAAATAACTTTTTCATAATATGCCAAGGAAACATGAGTTTCCTTGGCATCCTCCCTTTTTTGGGGGTATTTTCTTATTCTTATCAGTCGAGTATTTCCGGTTCCGGATAAGTAACTCCAAAAGTATCAACAGTAACAGATTCCATTACCTGATCCTCAACAGGTCTGTCGTTCCAGTCTGTTTTTGTTTCAGCTATTTTGTTTACTACGTCCATACCTTCGATCACTTTACCAAATGCAGCATATGCACCATCGAGATGTGGAGAGTTTTTGTGCATGATAAAGAACTGTGAGCCTGCAGAATCAGGGAACTGGGTTCTGGCCATTGAGAGAACACCTTCTGTATGAAGGAGGTCATTTTTAAAACCATTCTGAGAGAACTCACCCTTAATTGAGTAACCGGGGCCGCCCATTCCGGTTCCGTCCGGATCTCCGCCCTGAAGCATGAAGCCTTTGATAACGCGGTGGAAGATGACTCCGTCATAGAAATTATGGTTTATAAGTGAAATAAAATTATTGACGGTGTTCGGAGCAATTTCGGGATAAAGCTCAGCCTTTATGATGTCGCCGCCTTTCATTTTTATTGTAACGATAGGATTTTGATTATTTGCCATTTTATGTCTCCTTATAATATATGTTTACATGGAACTAAACCGGGATTAATTATACAATAAAAGAAATAGAACTTGGAAGAATCGAAGGAAGAAAAGTTGCTGAAAGAAGTTGTTTTTTGCCTTTATTATGATAATGACGATATCAGGGGGAATATAGAAAAGTCCATAGAGGTAATTCAAAACTCAGGCGTTAGTGCAAAAGCTGTTTTCTTGAATGATAAAGAGATGCCAAAGGAATGTTTCCCGGCATCTTTAGGAGTCTATAATTCTGATGATGTCCTGTTTTTGACAGATTCAGCTATGATCGCGTCTGCTCTTTTGGAACAGAGAGCTTTTGTGATAGGCATCATGCATGACTATAACCAAGGTGCAGACTTTACAGGACTTAAATATGTGTTCTCTGACATTGAGGATGTGGAATTTGATTCCTATGAGAAGGCGTATCAGAGATATGCTCACCTTCCGTGGATAATTATGGAGACAGAGCGCTGCATTATCAGGGAAACAACGGTTGAGGACGTGGATATTTTCTATGATCTTTATAAAGATCCGGAGATGACAAGATATATGGAGGGGCTTTTTGATGACCCCGAAGATGAGAAACAATATACAAGAGATTATATAGACAAGGTATATGGACTTCTGGGATTTGGAACCTGGACTATATTAAAAAAGGATACCGGAGAGATCATAGGGCGTGCGGGATTTAGCATCAGGAACGGTTTTGACGATATTGAACTGGGATTTCTTATAGGAACAAAATATCAAAGGCAGGGATATGCCTACGAAGTGTGCTCTGCAATAATACGATACGGAAAGGAAGTACTGCTTTTTAAGAGCCTTCAGGCACTGGTAAAAAAAGAAAATGTAATTTCTATCCATCTGTGCGAAAAACTCGGCTTTAAGACAGCCACTGAAGTTGATGTGGAAGAGAACATATATGGGGATAATTACGGCAACGGAATCAAGGTCCCCGCTTCCAAAGCACAGTACGGAAGATACTTGAAAATGCTTCTTGATTTGGGTTAATACAAAAAATCTTCATAAATTTGTAGTTGCCATTTGAATTTTTTTCGGTTACGATACAAATTGGACTAAGATGATTAGAATAATAACGTAATACCTGAGAAGATTAGGAGGTATGGATGGATTACAGAGATTTATTTTCGCTGGTAGCAGGTCTGGTAGGAGGACTTGCGTTATTTATGTACGGTATGAACGTAATGAGTGGAGGACTTACCAAGACAGCAGGTGGTAAGCTGGAAGCAGTCCTTAGCAAAGTTACAAGTCATCCTGTCATAGCTTATCTGTTTGGTGTAGGAGTTACTGCACTTGTTCAGTCGTCATCGGCATCAACAGTCATGGTAGTTGGTCTTGTTAACTCAGGAATAATGACACTTAAGGAAGCAGTCAATATTATTCTTGGAGCTAACCTGGGTACAACATTCACAGCATGGCTTCTTTCATTAAATGCGATCAGTAGTGATAATTTTATTATCAATCTTTTAAAGCCCACATCGTTTACACCATTTTTGGCGATAATCGGTATCGCGCTTTACATGTTTTCCAAGTCTGATAAAAAGAATAATATCGGTATTATTCTCATTGGTTTTTCAGTATTGATGTTCGGAATGAGCATGATGTCTGATGCAGTTTCACCTCTTGAAAATGATGAGGGATTTCAGAGACTTCTCATGACTTTCAGCAATCCTTTCGTGGGATTCCTGGTAGGTGTGCTTTTCACAATGATCATTCAGAGTTCCGCAGGAACGATCGGTGTTATGCAGGCTCTGTCTGCATCGGTATTTTTGCCATATAGTGTTGCACTTCCTG
>Ga0247608_10007472_pt1 | contig 11206 bp, 12 predicted proteins | sample 176DNAGHGlowgp2_FD_193490 | JGI IMG/M metagenome (GOLD analysis project Ga0247608, IMG submission 193490) | Sheep rumen microbial communities from Palmerston North, Manawatu-Wanganui, New Zealand - 1766 DNA GHGlow gp2 | ecosystem: Host-associated > Mammals > Digestive system > Stomach > Rumen ... | reverse complement strand
CGATGTATGGAATAAATACTATGGTAATACTGAAGAAGTAAGAGATTATGCAGGACGATTAATGAAAAAATCAGCCTGTGCTAATCCTAATAGTAGTTATCATCCAACTCTAGACCATATTAGACCATTATCTAAAGGTGGATCTGATGTGTTAGATAATATAGAAATTTGCCATCGTGATACCAATGTAGAAAAAGGCGATAAATTCCCTGCTTGGAAAGCAAATGGTAGAAGATTCCATGCAGTTAGAGTTAGAGGTTCAAGAGTTGCATATAAGATAATTGAAGATTAGTTTACCTTCCCAAGAGTATATTCTTGGGATTTTTATTTTTAATATGGTAAAATATAATTAGTAATATATTTTTAACAGGAGGATTTTAAATGAAAACATTAAATTTAACAGAAAGACAAGTAATAGTATTAAAAAGCTTATTAGTACAAGAAATTGATTATCTTAAAGATGATGCTATACCTAATGCTTCATCACAAGATAAAAAAGATTTACAAGGTGAGTTAGAAGCTTGTAAAGATTTGTTAGAACAATTAAATAAGTAATAGCTATTATCATCCCAGGAGTTAAAGCTCCTGGGATTATTATATTTCTTATTCTTATATCATTACAAAAACAAATAATCAATTAGAAGAAGAAAGAAGATTATGCTATGTAGCAATAACAAGAGCAAAAGAATTCCTTAATATATCTTTAGCAAATTATCATTTCATAAATGGAATAAGAAAAAGATTAAGACCAAGGGTATTTATGAGTGAAATGAATTAGACACCTAGTGTATTTATACTCTTTATGATATAATTTAAATATAAAAGTATACTTAATAGTTTGAGAAGATGAATTATTAATTACCATCTTTATTTTTTGGGGAGTGATTATTATGAAATTAATTAGAAAGATATTATTAGTAATGGGAATAATAATATTATCATGTGTATTTATCACATCTTGTTCTTTTAGTTCTAAGAAGGATGATGGTGAATCAAGTTCTGAAACAATACCAGGTGATGATTCAGATGGCGATGAGGAAATTATAACTCAGTTGAATGATTATACTTATGAAAAAATAGATAAAGGATATGTTATAAGAGGAGTAAAAGATAAAACAATAACTAATGCTATTATTCCTTATGGAGTAACAAGAATTGGAGATAGTGCCTTCGAAGGATGTAGTAGTTTAACAAGTATCACAATTCCAGATAGTGTAACAAGCATTGGAAATGATGCCTTCCATGGATGTAGTAGTTTAACAAGTATCACAATTCCAGAAAGTGTAACAAGCATTGGAATTTATGCCTTCTGGGACTGTAGTAGTTTAACAAGTATCACAATTCCAGACAGTGTGACAAGCATTGGAAATGATGCCTTCTATGAATGTAGTTCATTACAATATAATGAATATGAAAATGGTTTATATTTAGGAAATGAAACTAATCCATATTTGGCATTGATCAAAGCTAAAGACACTGAGATAACAACGTGTACAATATATAATGGAACAAAATTTATATTACAACAAGCCTTCTATGGATGTAGTAGTTTAACAAGTATCACAATACCAGAAGGAGTAACAAGTATTGGTAGTTCTGCCTTCCGAGGATGTAGTGTTTTAACAAGCATCACAATTCCAGAAGGAGTAACAAGCATTGGAGGGTCTGCCTTCTATGGATGTAGTAGTTTAATAAGCATCGCAATCCCAAAAGGAGTGACAATCAATGGATATAGTACCTTCTATGGATGTAGTAGTTTAACAAGCATCACAATTCCAGAAGGAGTAACAAGTATTGGAGATGATTCCTTCTGGGAATGCAGTAGTTTAACAAGTATCACAATACCAGAAGGAGTAACAAGTATTGGAAGTAATGCCTTCAATGGATGTAGTAGTTTAACAAGTATCACAATTCCAGATAGTGTAACAAGCATAGGAAAACATGCCTTCTCAAGATGTAGTAGTTTAACAAGCATCACAATCCCAAAAGGAGTAACAAACATTGGAAATTATGCCTTCTCAGGATGTAGTGGTTTAGAAAGTATAAATGTTGAAGAAGGCAACAAAGTGTATGCCTCTAGAAATAATTATTATAATGCAATAATCGAGATTAATACAAGAACACTTATTGCAGGGTGTAGCAAAACTATTATTCCTTATTGGGTAACAAACATTGGAGATGGTGCCTTCGAAGGATGTGGTAGTTTAAAAAGTATCACAATCCCAGAAGGAGTAACAAGTATTGAAGATTTTGCCTTCGGTTGGTGTAGTGGCTTAACAAGCATCACAATCCCAGACAGTGTAACAAGTATTGGAGTTGGTGTCTTCTATAATTGTAGTGGTTTAACAAGTATCACAATCCCAGAAAGTGTAACACGCATTGGAGGGTCTGCCTTCAAAGGATGTAGTAGTTTAGAAAGTATAAATGTTGAAGAAGGCAACAAAGTGTATGACTCTAGAGATAATTGTAATGCAATAATCGAGACGAATACAAGAATACTTATTGCAGGATGTAGCAATACTATTATTCCTTATGGAGTAACACTCATAGGAGATGGTGCCTTCTCAAGATGTAGTATTTTAACAAGTATCACAATCCCAGAAAGTGTAACACGCATAGGAGATGCTGCCTTCTGGGAATGTAGTATTTTAACAAGTATCACAATCCCAGACAGTGTAACAAGAATTGGAAGTAATGCCTTCTCAGGATGTAGTAGCTTAGAAAGTATTACAATACCAAGTAGTGTAACACGCATTGAAAGGTCTGCCTTCTATGGATGTAGTAGTTTAACAAAAGTATATTATGAAGGTAATAGTAGTAATTGGGATAATATTGATTTAGGATCAAATAGTACTTGTTTAACTGATGCTACTATATATTATTATTCAGAAACTGAGCCAACTGATACAGGTAATTATTGGCATTATGTAGATGGTGTAGTTACTGAATGGTAATATTTTACTGATGATTTTAAATATGGTCTTAGAATAAAAACTAAGGCCATATTTTTTATTCAAAATATAAAAATTATTTGTTATAATTAATTTATATTTAGTGATGATTCAAAATTGAAAATATATTAAATTTAAAAAATATACAATAAATACCTAAATTGGTAATTAACACTATGTAATAGAGGGAAGTAGATGAAAATTGAAATTAATTAATGAAATATTTAAAAAATATACATTAAAAGAAGAAACATTAATAAAATATGGATTCATATTAAGTAATAATATTTATTCATATAATAAATCTATTCATAATAATTCCTTTGAATTACAAATAACAATAAAGAATAAAATAATAGAAGGAAAGCTAATAGATAAAGACTTTAATGATTAATATGATCAAATAAATACCATGTCAGAAGGTACATTCATAAGAGAATTAAAAGAAGAATGTGAACAAATATTAATTGATATAAGAAATAATTGCTATTACAAAGAAGATTTTATATACCATCAATCAAATAGATTCCTGATTATTGTGATCATACGAATGGCACTGTTAGGACATTAAACGATTTAACTAATAATAAATATTCTAATTGGTATGATATGGTATTAGATAAAAAATTAGCTAAAATAAAAAAATGGATATTATCTGATGAATGGATAGATTATTATGAAACAAATAATTATATTTTTACTCATGCATTCATTCCGCTAAATATTAATCCAAATTCATATTCAATGCATATGTATAATTTAGATGCTAACTTTTTGACATATAAAGATAATTGGAGAGATTCAACACCAAAAGATTTTGAAAATGCAACGTGGGGATGTCCATGGAAGCTTGCAAAAGCAGGTTTAAATAAAACAGGAAAAACTATTATTTGTGGTCATTGGCACACAGCAGATTTCTATAATAATTTAAAGAATTTAAAGAAGAAGTATGACTTATATAAAAGTAATCCCATATTCGTTTCTAAAAAATATAAGCTTATTGGTCTTGATGCATGTACAGCTGCAACAAATAAAGTAAATGTTTTGGTTCTCGAAGAAAATGAATTATAATTCTTGAAAATACATTTATTATTAGTGGAGCACTTCTAAAAACTCTGGAGCTCACGCTGAAAGTGTTACTCTTTTAGTCAAACGAGACTAACATAAAACAAGTATACATGTTTTAAATCTTTACCATCTCAAACAGCTCAAGATGTATTACAAAGAGTTGATGAAGGATTTAAATCATATTTCAAACTATTAAGAACTAAAGGAATTAAAAATCCTGATGGACCTCATTATAAGAAAAAGAATTCTCATTACAATATTAAATATTTAAATAATTCTTTTAAATTAATTGATAATAAAATAAGATTAATGATACCTAAGGGATTATTAAATCATTTAATAGAAAAAGGCATTGAAATTAAGAATAAGTTTTTATTTGTAAAGGTTGATAAAAAGATTAATAATATTAAACAAATAGAAATAAAATATATAAATGATTTTGAATATGAATTTAAAATTATTTATGAGATTGAAGATGTTGAATTAAAAAAAGATAATGGTAAATATTTAAGTATAGATATGGGTATTAATAACCTTATAACAACTTATGATAATAAGGGTTATTCTTTTATTATCAAAGGTAACTCATATCAAAATACATTATATTATTACAATAAAAGAATATCGTATTATCAATCTCTAGAAGCTAAGTTTAAAAATATATCTAAAGATATTAATAATGTTTCAACAAGAAGAATAAAAAAACTTAATATTATTAAAAAAAGAAAAATAGAATATCTATTACATACATCAACTAGAAAAATAGTTGATTATTGTGTTGAAAATGAAATCAACACAATAATAATAGGCGATATAAAAGGAATAAGGCAAGATAATGATATGGGGAAAATCAATAATCAAAAGCTTCATTCATTACCATTTAAGCAATTCTATGATAAATTATCATATAAATTAAAAATGAAAGGTATATCATTAATATATCAAAAAGAGTTATATTCTTCTGGATGTTCACCAACATCGCCTGAAGTATCAAAAGAATATTATAAAAAAACAAATAGAATCAAAAGAGGATTATATAAAGATAGTAATATAATATATAATTCTGATTCAGTAGGTGCATATAATATTATGAGAATATATAGAAAAGAAAAAGGCATAGATATAACTATGCCAATAAAAGGATTATCAAATCCAAAAATAATAAATGTATCTGTGTAACCTAGAAATAGGTAGCAGTATTGGGCTGGAACGGTCCAGAGGAGTGATGATTTATCATCACATAATCGATGCTTGGTAATTCAATTACCATGTAGTTCACTTTAAAATAAAATTAAATGATTTATTATAAAAGACTAATTTTTAACTAAAATACCTCTTTATGACTTGTTTTACATACAAAATTGTACTAAAATAGTACATAGTAATTCAAAGTGAGGTAATAAGTAATGTTAAACATTAGATTTGAAAAAGCTGAAAAGCTTAAAGAGAAGCCAGATCAAAATAATTTAGGATTTGGAAAGTATTATACAGACTATATGTTTGTAATGGATTGGTTTAAGGGAAAGGGATTTACAGATCCAAGAATTGTTCCTTATGCACCTATTCCATTTGACCCTGCATGTCTTGTACTACACTATGCACAAGAGACTTTCGAGGGTATGAAGGCTTATAAGACTGAAGATGGAAGAACTTTATTATTCCGTCCAGAGATGAACGCAAGAAGATTCCAAACTTCAAATGAGCGTCTTTGTATGCCTCAGGTACCAGTAGAGGACTTTGTACAAGCTGTAACAGAGCTTGTTAAGGTTGAGAAAGATTGGGTACCTACTGCACCTAACACTTCATTATATATTAGACCTTTTATGTTCGCATACCAGCCTAAGCTTGGAGTTCATGATGCTGAGCACTATCTATTTATGGTAATCCTTTCACCAGTTGGATCATATTATCCAGAAGGATTAAAGCCAGTTAAGATTTATGTTGAGGAGAATATGGTTCGTGCCGTAACAGGAGGAACAGGGTTCACTAAGTGTGGTGGAAACTACGCTTCATCAATCCTTGCACAAATTGAGGCTGAGAAGAAGGGATATTCTCAAGTTCTATGGCTTGATGGTGTACATAAGAAGTACATTGAAGAGGTTGGAACTATGAACGTTATGTTTAAGATTGACGGAGAAATCTACACAGCACCAGCAGAGCTTGGTAAGGGTTCTGTACTTCCAGGTGTAACTCGTGATTCTATGATTAAGCTTCTTCGTTCAAAGGGATATAAGGTTCATGATACTGAGAAGGATAGATTATCAATTGATGATTTATTAAAGGCTGCTAAGAAGGGTAAGCTTGAAGAGGCTTTCGGAACAGGTACAGCCGCAGTTATTTCTCCAATTGGAGTTCTAGCATATAAGGATAAGGTTTTCTTCAATAATGAGAAGATTGGACCTGTATCACAAATGCTATTTGATACATTAACAGGAATTCAATGGGGTCGTCTTGAAGACGAGTTCGGATGGACTGTTGAGGTTAAGTAATTATTTACTTAAAAGATACAAAAGGGACTTCGTGTCCCTTTTTTTTCTCACCAAAATATATTATAATTAATGTGGGTGATTAATTTGAAGGCTAATGAAAAGAATAAATTAAGGATTGTTGAAATAATTGAATATCTAATGATTGAGTCTGATGAGGAGCACCCTGTTAGTGTTGTAATGATTCAAGACTATCTTAAGGATAAGGATATTTCAGCTGACAGAAAAACAATATACTCAGATATCGCTGTTATAAATGAATATTTTATGTCTGTTGTAACAGTTAAGAAATCACAAAATTGGTATTATTGTAATGATAGAAAATTTGATTTTTCAGAAATACAAGTTATTGTATCTGCGATTGTTTCTGCAGGTTTTATTGATCCAAAGACATCAGATGATTTAATTGAGAAGCTTTATTCTCAAACATCAAAATATATTTCTAAGGAAATAAAGGGAAATATCACAATTAAGAATCCTTCAAAGCATTCTAATCGTGATACTCTTAATTCAATAGATACTATAATTAGTGCTATTAGAAGCAAAAAGCAAATTACATACCAATATATAAAGCATGATATTAATGGTAAGCTTAATACTAAAAATCATAAGTTTACACCAGTTGATCTAATTTATAATGATAATTATTATTATTGTGTTATGGCTGGATATAAGGATGATGAGGTTAAGTTTTATCATATAAGAATTGATAGAATGCAAAATGTTATGATATCTGATGAAAGTGCTATATCTCATAATTATAATTCTAATAATTATGTTGCAAAGCATTTCCAAATGTGGGATGGAGACCTTTCTTGGGTTGAGCTTATTATCTCAAATGAGGTAGTTGATTCAATGATGGATAAGTTTGGTGAAAAGCTTTTAATTCAGCCTATAGATGAAGCTCATGCAAGAATACAGGTTCAGGTTGCTGTCTCTAAGGCATTCTTTTCATGGATTGTAACATTTGGTGATAATGTTAAAATTATCACAAAGGATGTTAAAGCTAAGTTTATAGGATACATTGCAGAAATAGTAAATCAATATAGAAATGACGAGGAATAGAATATGTACGTGTTTAATAATATAATTTATAAAGAGGTTTATGAATCAATTAAAAAAAGAGATGAATCAATGATTTCATATCTAATAGATTTCGCACTAAGACATCATTATGTAGGAAATATAATTCATATTTATATAGCCTACATGCTAGCATATAATGAAAATCCATTCTCAATCTCTTGTGAGAACAAGGGTGAAATGCTTGGTGATCATAAAATTATTCTTGAGGATTTCAAGGAATTCTATGATATATATCATGATGATTTTAATGATGTTTTACATATTGATCAGGTAAAATCATTTGAGATTATTCGCCATGAAGAGGAATATTACGACACTGAGGTTCAAAGTGTTGTAAATATGTTTAATACAATTCTTGAAAAATGCAAGAATGTAGAGGAGTTCTATCAAGCAACTATTAAATTCTATCAAGATTATGGAGTTGGTGAGTTTGCATTCCATAAAGCCTTTAGAATATCAGATGAAGGAGAGCTTATACCTGTTAAGAATGTATTAAATGTATCCTTTGATGATTTAATTGGCTATGATTGGCAAAAACAAAAGCTTATAGAAAATACTAAGGCCTTCTGTGATGGTAAGATGGCTAATAATGCCTTACTTTATGGTGATGCAGGTACTGGAAAGTCAACATCAATTAAAGCTGTTTTAAATATGTTTTTCCATCAAGGACTTCGTATGATAGAGGTTTATAAGCATCAAATGAATGATGTAGCTAATCTAATAGCTACATTTAAGAAAAGACATTATAAATTTATAATTTATATGGATGATCTATCATTTGAGCCTCAAGAAATTGAATATAAGCAGCTTAAATCAATTATTGAAGGAGGACTTGAGGCTAAGCCACAAAATGTATTGGTTTACGCTACATCTAATAGACGTCATATAATTGCAGAAACAACAACTGATAATTTAGGTAGTGATCTGCATCGTAAGGAGACTGAGGCTGAAAAGCTAAGCCTATCAAATAGATTTGGACTACAAATATATTATATGTCCTTAAATAATATTGAATTTAAGAATATGGTAGTAGAGCTTGCGAAGCGTAAGGATGTTACTATGCCTATAGAGGAGCTTTTAGCAAAGGCTTGTCAATGGGAGATTAGGTATGGTAATTTATCTGGTAGAACAGCTGAGCAGTTTATAAATTATATATCAAATGGAGGGAAGGATATTTAATGAGACCAGTTAAAATTATTAGTGATTCTACATGTGATTTAAGTGAAGAGCAAATAAAATCTTTAGATATTGAAATAATGCCTTTATATATAAACATAAAGGATAAATCATTTAAGGATGGTATAGATATTAATGTAAGTGATTTATATAGGTATGTTGAGGAAGAAAAAGTATTACCAAAAACTGCAGCTATATCTATTCAGGATTATATTGATACATTTAAAAAATGGATTGATAGGGGATATGATGTAGTATTTACTGGAATATCTGGAGGATTATCATCATCATTTAATAACACAAGGCTTGCGATAGAGGAGCTTGGAGCAGAAGATAAGGTGTTTTCTATAGATTCTAAAAATCTTTCAACAGGTATTGGTCTACTATTACTTAAAGCGTGTGAGAAAAGGGATAGTGGAGCTTCTGCAAAAGAGGTTGCAGATTACATGAATAGCTTTGTAGAAAAAGTAAGAAGCCAATTTATAATCGATAGATTTGATTATCTATATAAGGGTGGAAGATGCTCATCTATGGCCCGTATATTTGGTACAATGCTTAAGATTAAGCCACTTATTACAGTTCGTGATGGAAAAATGACTGTGGCTGAAAAGCCTCATGGAAAGAAGATTAAGGGGCTTGAGGCATTATTACGCTTCCTAGAGCGTGATAAAGATAAGCTTGATTTAGATAATGTATTTGTAACTCATACATATGCAGATATGGATGCTAAATATTTAGTAAATAAGATAAAAGAGAATTATAGCTTTAAAAATGTATATGTTACAAATGCTGGTTCTACAATCGCTTCACATTGTGGACCTGGAACAATTGGAATATTATATATTGTAAATGAATAAAAAGTGATATAATAAATAAAAGAAGAAAAAAAGGTTATAGTAAAAGGAAGGGATAATTATGGCTACAACCACAAAGAAGACAACAACTACTAAAGCTGCAAAGCCAGCTGATAAGAAAACTGCAGCTGCAAAGAGCGCTGATAAGAAAACTGCAACTGCAAAGCCAGCTGATAAGAAAACTGCAACTACAAAGTCAGCTCCTATTAAGGTTTCAAAGCCTAAGGCTACAATTGCGAAGGCTGAGGAAAAGGCTAAGGAGACTAAGACTAGCGGTAAGACTATCTACCATGTATCAAAGAGAACTAATGATAAGAATGACCGTGAGTGGAAGGTATTTATTCAAGGATCTGAAAAGGTAATTAAGATTTTTAAGACACAGCAGGAGGCTCTAGATTACGCAACTAAGCTACGTAAGGACAAAGATACAACTGTTATGCTTCATGGTCTTGATGGTAAGATTAGAAAGTACTAAAAAGGGTGAATTAATTCACCTTTTTTTAAATCTTTATGATAAAATAAGATTAGGTGATAATCTTGAATATAGTTTATGGAGGATCCTTTAATCCACCAACTATTGCCCATGAGGGAATAATTAGTGAATTAAAAAGGACATTTAAGCCAGAAAATATAATAATTATACCTGCAGGAAATTCCTATAATCGTAAGGAGCTTCTAGATTTTAAAGATAGATATAATATGCTAAAGCTTATATCAAATGATATAATATCGGATATTGAAAACAAAAATCTAGAATATAAGGGAACCCTATACACATTAGATTTATTATCTAAAGATTATAAGGATATTTATTTTGTAATGGGTGCTGATAATCTAATAGATATTAAATCTTGGATTAGATATGAGGAGCTATTAGAAAAATATAATTTTATTATCATCACTCGTGATGATATTAATATAGTTGATTTTATTGATAATAATTTAAGAAAATATAAATCTCATTTTAAGCTAATTAGCTTAAAATACATGGTTTCATCTACAAAAATTAGAAATAATATTGATGATAATAAGGATATGCTAAATCCTAAAGTTTATGAATATATTAAAAAGAATCATTTATATGAGGAGTGATTGAATTGATTAATAACGGTTTTTTAAAGGTAGCTTGTGCAACTCCAATTCTTAAGGTTGGAAATCCTAAATTTAATATTTCTGAAATACTAAATATGCTAAAGGATAATAAGGCCTCTGTTGTGGTATTTCCTGAGCTTTGTATTACAGGATATACATGCCAAGACTTATTTTATTCATCTGAATTATTAAATGAGTCATTAGAGGCATTAGATTATTTTTTAAAGAATAATAGCTTTGATGGAATAGTCGCATTAGGACTTCCTCTTTTAAATGAGGGTTCTTTATATAACTGCGCTGTTGTTATAAAGAAAAATGTGATTTTAGGAGTTGTTCCTAAAAGATCTCTTCCATCATCTCATGAATTTCAGGAGAAGAGATGGTTTAAGCCAGCTTATAATAAAAACACTGATACTATAAGAGTTTTAGGTAATGTTTATCCTTTTGGAAATATTATATTCCATGATTATAAAAATGATATTCATTTAGGTGT
>Ga0247608_10007468_pt1 | contig 11207 bp, 7 predicted proteins | sample 176DNAGHGlowgp2_FD_193490 | JGI IMG/M metagenome (GOLD analysis project Ga0247608, IMG submission 193490) | Sheep rumen microbial communities from Palmerston North, Manawatu-Wanganui, New Zealand - 1766 DNA GHGlow gp2 | ecosystem: Host-associated > Mammals > Digestive system > Stomach > Rumen ... | reverse complement strand
GCCTATAAATGCAACTGTAGGCGATATTCTTCCACCCTTTTTAAGATACTCAAGAGTATCCAAAAGTGCGATAACAAGAATCCTTTCTTTATCCTCTTCAAGCTTTGCGGCAATCTCCTTGGCGCTTAGACCTGCATCTATGAGATTAAGCGCCTCTTCAACGAGGATTGACGTACCAACAGTCACATTGTCACTATCTACGACATATATCCCCTCTCTGTCACCAGCCGCTATACATGCGCTCTGGTATGTACCTGAAAGCTTAGAAGAAAGAGTTATGACAATAGCCTCATCTCCTGGAGCGATCTTATCATATTCATCTTCAAACTTGATTGGCGTGGCCTGACTGGTAGTCGGTATAACATCATCCTCTATGAGTTTTTCATAAAATGTTTTGTTATCTATAGTAACCTTGTCGATATATTCGACATCGCCAAAGTGCACCGTAAGTGGCACGACACATACTCTTTTTCTGACTTCATCTGTAAGATCGGCAGTCGAATCAACTATTACTTTAATCATTGTTCTTCTTTGCCCCTATCTTATCGAGATTATCACTTATAATATTGAGAGCAGAATACATAGACTTAAGTTCATCAGCCGATAAACCTACGCTGACTTCCTCTACAAACTCATCTATCTTTTTACATACAACCTTAGCAATCTCTTCACCGCGCTTTGTAAGTTCTATACGCTCATTATGGCGTCTTCTGGTATCCTGATTACGAGGTTTGATTAAGCCTTGAACTTCGAGGTACTCTATTCCTCTTGATACATTGCCCTTATCCTCGCCAAGAAGATTAACTAGCACAATAACTGTATTGGCGATACCATTATACAGATAATACAGACAATTAACATGAATACCTCTCAATCCATATTCTCTCATCTGATCGCACTTAATACGCTTGATGTCTTTTTCTATCTTTCCGATCAAGAGTGTAAACTTTTCATACTTTTCCATAATTTTATTCCTCCATATATTATAATTGTTATTACTGTTTATTACCTATACTGTCTGTTTTCAATTCTATATTCTTCGCGTCCTTATAAATCGAATCGTTGCAGACATAACCTCTTACACTTGAAAGCGGATAGATGTTGGTATTACGTCCTATGATGCAACCCGGATTAAGAACCGAATTGCATCCAACTTCTACACAATCACCGAGCATAGCGCCCATCTTGCGAAGTCCTGTCTCAATCACATCTGAATATATTCTGACCTTAACATCCTTCTTATCAGACTTGACATTAGATGTTATGGAACCAGCGCCCATATGAGCCTTATATCCAAGAATAGAATCACCTACATAATTGTAGTGTGGAACCTGAACATTATCAAAGAGGATAACATTCTTAAGTTCTGTAGAATTACCAACTACACAGTTCTTACCCACTATAGCCTTACCTCTTATGAAGGCACAGTGCCTTATCTCAGCGCCTTCATCGATGATACAAGGTCCTGTTATAGAAGCTGTGCGCGCTATAGTGGCACTCTTTGCATACCAGATATTGCCGTTGACACACTCAAACCTCTCAGGATCGAGTGTCGGACCAACCTGCATGATGAAGTCCTCTATGAGAGGAAGAACCTCCCATGGATATTCCTTCGATCTGATAAGACTTATAGCTATACTGTTATCTGTCAAAAATAACTCTCTACACTTAACTGAATACTCAAACATATCTATCTCCTAATCACTCTACTGTTACAGACTTTGCAAGATTACGAGGCTTATCAACATCACAGCCCTTAAGAACTGATGTATAATAAGCAACCATCTGAAGAGGAACGCATGCAAGAATAGGCATAAGAACATCATCCTCAAGTGAAGGGATTCTGATTATATAATCAGCAGCATCCTCTTCAACTGACAGATTCTCCTTGCAGACCATGATAACATAAGCGCCTCTTGCCTTAACTTCTTTGACATTGCTTATGGTCTTCTCCATAAGATCATCCTGAGTAACAACCGCGATAACAGGCATATTCTCTGTCACAAGAGATATAGTACCGTGCTTAAGTTCTCCAGCTGCATAAGACTCTGAATGTATATATGATATCTCCTTAAGCTTCAAAGAGCCTTCCATACTGAGGGCATAATCAAGTCCACGTCCGATATAGAGAAGACTTGTGGCGTTGACAAGCTTAGATGCAGCGAACTTACATACATCTGCAACCTTAAGTGTTTCCTCAAGCTTAGTATTGATATCTCTTAATTCTCTAACATAGCGCTTACATGTTGCTTCATCGATCACACCTCTTGCGAAAGCCAGTCTGAAAGAGAATAGATACAGAGTTGCTATCTGCACTGCAAATGCTTTGGTACTTGCAACTGATATCTCTGGACCCGCATGTGTATATATAACCTTATCAGCCATACGTGCTATAGATGAACCCTTAACATTGACAATCGCAATAGTATCAGCACCACGATTTTTACCAAGTTCAAGAGCTGCAAGTGTATCAGCAGTCTCACCTGACTGTGATATAACGATCATAAGGTCATCCTTCGTAATAAGCGGATTTCTGTATCTGAATTCGGATGCGATATCGACTATAACCGGAACTCTCGCAACCGCCTCACATACATACTTGCCTACAAGACCTGCATGCATAGCAGTACCGCAGGCAACAACATATATGTTATGATACTTCTTTAATTCTTCATCTGTAAGATCAATCTCAGAAAAATCAGGCATATCATCCTGGATTCTAGGAGTGATAGTTGTGCTTATAGCTACAGGCTGCTCATAGATTTCCTTAAGCATGAAGTGCTCATAACCACCCTTTTCAGCTGCATCCATATCCCAGTCAGCAACCTGGATTTCCTTAGTGATAGGCTCCTTGTGAATATCGAAGAATTCAACATTATCAGAAGTCAGTACAGCGATTTCATCGGTACCAAGAAGATAATAATCTCTTGTATACTTAAGGATAGCAGGCACATCAGATGCGATGAACTGCTCATTCTTAGCTGTTCCAACTATAAGTGGACTGTTCTTTCTCACTGCAAATATCCTATCAGGGAAATCCTTGAACATGATACCAAGAGCATAAGAACCTCTGATCTCACCTAGAACCTTAGATATGGTCTCAATTGGATCACCATCATAATAGTAATCAAGGAGCTTTGCAAGAGTCTCTGTATCTGTCTGAGACTCGAAACCATAGCCCTGACCCATGAGGAATTCCTTGATTTCCTTGTAATTCTCTATAATACCGTTATGAACGATAGTAACTCTCTTGTTTCCATGAGGATGAGAATTAATATCTGATGGCTCACCATGAGTAGCCCATCTTGTATGACCTATACCGACATGACCGGTGATCTTCTTACCTCTTTTGAGCTTATCTGCAAGTTCACTAAGCTTACCCTTAGTCTTACATACAGATATATTGCCCTTCTCAAAAACAGCAATACCTGCAGAGTCATAGCCCCTGTACTCAAGCTTTGAAAGCGCATCCAAAAGCACTTCAGTACAATCGCGATCACCTACATATCCAACAATTCCACACATACTAAATACCTCTATTTTTTATAATATTTTGCAAATGTATCGAAGTAAGCGTCCATGTTACCTCTAACATATACTTTTTTTACACCTTCCGTACGACGCGTCACAAACCCGGAAAGCTTCTCCATATATTCAGCCTTGCCAAGCTTTCCGTCGGCGACCATGGTAAGTCCCTTCTCCCAACTAGCAGTAAGCTCAGGATTAAGAAGCTGCTTTATCGAAGCATTTACCGCTTCGTACACAAGCTCACCAAGCAACGTCGGTGTAAGAATCTGTGTCTTCTCATTCAACGATATATAACTTATATTTACAAGTTTCTTAAGTATCTCAGCCCTCGTTGCTGAGGTACCTATACCGCTTCCCTTGATCTGAGCTCTTAATTCCTCATTCTCTATAAGCTGCCCTGCATTCTCCATAGCAAGTATTATGGATCCGGAATTATACCTCTTAGGCGGAGAAGTCTCGCCTTCCTTGGTGAGAAGATCATCAACAGGAATCTTAGCACCCTTTTTTATCTTCTCAAGATAACTTACAACATCTGCACCAAGATTCTCATTACCCTCCTCCTCGGCCTCGGAATTATCCTCGATGCCATATATCTTAAGATAACCGCTGTCCTTAAGAACTCTGCACGAAGTTGTAAAGCTCTCGTTACCTATCATGGCAGTTATGGCATATCGCATATATACCGCCTGCGGTAAGAATATGGCAAGTAACCTCTTAGTTATCATATCATATACAACGGCTTCGTTATTAGAAAGACTCTTAAGCACGCCAAAACCCTGACCTGTAGGGATTATAGCATAATGATCCGTAATCTGCTTATCATCGACATATCTGGTCTTCTCAAGCCCCTTAAAACTCCCAGTCGATATGATCTCGTTACATATATCCTTATACTGAGGAAGGGAAGAAAGCCCATCAAGATTCTTCTTAATCTGCTTAGCTATAGCAGATGAGAGAACTCTTGCATCAGTTCTAGGATAAGTAACAAGCTTCTTTTCATAAAGCGACTGAACAATCTTAAGAGTTTCATCAGGACTAATCTTAAGCTTCTTCGAGCAAGCATTCTGAAGCTCAGCAAGGTTATACAGAAGCGGAGGTTTCTTATTCTCCTTTTTCTTGGTTACTTCGGTAACAACAGCCTCAAGAGGATTAACCTCTATCTTAAGCTTATCTATCAGCTGCTGCGCTTTGAGCTTATCCTTAAGTCCGTTATCCTTATACAGATAAGGCGTCTCAAAATACATCGATGTAGGACACACCTTCCAGTCAAAGTCTATCTCGTTGCCATCTGCCATAGTCTTGGCAATCACGCGATAAAAAGGCATCTTCACAAAATCTCTTATCTCACGCTCGCGCCTTACTATCATACCAAGCACGCAAGTCATAACACGACCCACGCTTATGACAAGTCTATCCTGTTTAAGATAATTCTTGATAGAATAAGCATACTTAAGTGTCAGCACACGAGAAAAATTAATACCCATGAGATAATCTTCCTGCGCCCTTAAGTAAGCCGAATCAGAAAGGTTATCATAGAAAGACCAGTCCTTGGCTTCCCTGATACCCTTAAGGATTTCTTCTTCAGTCTGCGAATCAATCCACACTCGATATCGCTTCTTGTCAGTAACACCAGCTTCTTTATCAACAAGCCTGTATATATACTCACCTTCACGTCCTGAGTCGGTACATATGTATATATTCTCAACATCAGGCCTAGTGAGTATAGCCTTAACTATATCAAATTGTTTTTTTACACTATCTATGACACGGTACTTCCATTCCGTCGGTATAAAAGGAATCGTATCCAATTGCCATCGTTTCAGATCCGGATTATAATCCTCCGGATAAGACATAGTAATCAGATGACCTACACACCACGTGACAATACTGTCACCAGACTCGATATACCCGTCTCTAGATGCACCGTTAACACCAAGCACTCTTGCGAATTCCTTTGCAACGCTAGGCTTTTCAGCTATATATACACTCTTTCCCATCAGAACTTACTATTCCCCTTCAGAAGTTCACACACATCATCATATCTCATAGGATGACCAAGAAGATATCCCTGTATATTATCGCAATTGATAGACTTGAGGAAATCAAACTGTTCAGCGGTCTCAACACCCTCTGCTATGATCTCGTAGCCAAGCTTCTTAACTATGTCTATGATACCGGTTGTGATTATAGACGTAGTCTCCTCAGTAATAACACTATCGATAAATGATTTGTCTATCTTCAGTGTATCAATAGGTATATTCTTAAGATAAGCCAAAGATGAATAACCTGTTCCAAAATCATCTATGGAAATCTTGATTCCTAAAGTCCTTAATCTCTCAAGCAATTCTATGACAGACTTTGAATCACCCATGAATACGCTTTCTGTAATCTCGAATTCAATCTTAGAAGGATCAATCCTATGCTGTTCAAAAAGCGCTTCGACATTCTTTTCAAAAAGCGAATCCTTAAACTGAATTCCAGAGATATTGATAGACATGATGCCATCAAAACCATATATACTTCTTAACATGCCGTAATCCATGATGGCTTTTTTAAGAACCCAATTTCCAATCTCTATGATACTGCCATTCTTCTCAGCTAGCGGAATAAAAGCACCTGGTGCGATATATCCTTCACTTTCAGAATTCCAGCGGATAAGTGCCTCCAAGCCTCTGATCTTACGATTATTCACGTAGTATTGCGGCTGATAATAAAGCTCGAAATTCTCGTTCTGTATCGCCTTTTTCAACATATTTTCAATACGGATGTCACGTAAAAACCTGCTTAACATGTTATGCTCAAAAAGACGGATATTATTCTTTCCATTAGTCTTAACGGTCTTAAGCGCAATATCAGCATTGCCGATAAGATCCACGATTCTCTTACCATGTTCAGGATAAACCGAGATTCCGGCACTTATAGTAAGGTACTCTATGATTCCATTATCAAGCTTAATCGAACTGTCAAGGAAATTGCGGATACAGTAATACTTATCCTTAATATCCTCGATACTTCCGCCATACTGAGCAAGTATGAATTCATCACTGCTGACACGACATATACTGATATTCGGTGTCGTGAACTTCTTAAGAAAATGACTCACCTTGATCATAAGTTCATCGCCAGATTCAAATCCAAGTTCATCATTGACCTTCTTAAAATCATCAACATCAAGGTACATGATGTATATCTTCTGCTCGCGGTCAGAAGCAAGCTTGATCCAACCCTCTAAAATATTATAAAAATACGCTCTGTTATAGAGGCCTGTCATAGTATCATAATAAGCCTGATACTCAAGATCTCCCTTAGCTTCAACCTGATTGGTTACATCAGTAAAGTAAACAATCATCTCATCGCATATAGAATCATTGCCATAAAAAAGATAAACATTCAGATTAAGCCAGCGATTGATGCTATCGCAATGCAGAGAGTATTCAAAATAATTCTCATGCGCTTCCTTGGCAATTCCAAGTCTGCTTGCATAAGCTACGATATCATCATAGTCAACCACACCATCAAATATATCTTCCGCATCACTTATACCATCAAGCTTATCATCATCCAATCCAAGCAACAGCTTAACACGGTTAGATATAACATATGTATCATCCTTATAATTGCGATAGATATATCCATCACATGTATTCTCGGAAACAAGTCTATAAACACTATTAAGTTTTAAATTATCGTCGCATTCTGTCATATCACTCACCTGAGTCATCTATAGTCTGATTATATGCATCTATAAAATGTTCCATAAAGTACGATACTTCTCTAAGCTCCATCTTATCTATGCTATTTTTGATCGTATCATGAGCCTTCGTGAAATCCCCATTGCCCATATTCAGTTCTTCTATACACTTAATATAAGCCGATATCTTATCAGCTGCTTTGATATACTTCCAGAGAAGTTCTTCTTCCTTAGTAGCTATCAAAACAGATTCATATGGGCTTCTAAGATCACTTGGAAGACCGGTCAGCAGTTCCTGACCAGCTCTCTTTTCTATATCCTTATATACGGACTTTATGTCAGTATTGTAATACTTAACCGGAGTAGGCATATCACCAGTGATTATCTCTGTAACATCATGATAAAGTCCCAAAACAGCCAATCTCTCCGGATTAATATCACCACCATACACTTCGTTGTTAATAATACCAAGTGCATGAGCAATCATGGCAACTTCAAGACTGTGTTCACTTATATTCTCTTTGATAGTATTACGCATAAGTCCCCATCTGGTAATATACTTCATGCGTGACATCATTGCAAAAAACTGATTATCCTTCATATACTTCTTTCTCCTGATTATCGACAAATGTCCATCGTTAATTATACCATAAAAAGTGGAAAAATGCCACAAAAAAAAGCGCCAATTCTGACGCTTTAAAGCAGGGGATGAGAGAATCGAACTCCCACTAACAGTTTTGGAGACTGCTGTACTACCACTATACCAATCCCCTATGAAAAAAACATACAGAAGACTATATAAATCACATATCCATCTCTTGGTCAAACGTTCGACCTATTAGTACTTATCAGCTGAATGCATTACTGCACTTACACCTTAAGCCTATCTACCTCGTAGTCTTCAAGGGGTCTAATGTGGATATCTCATCTTGAGGGGGGCTTCACGCTTAGATGCCTTCAGCGTTTATCCCGTCCAAACTTGGCTACTCTGCTATGCATTTGGTAATACAACAGATACACCAGAGGTTCGTCCACCCCGGTCCTCTCGTACTAAGGGCAGCTCCTCTCAAATATCCTACGCCCGCGCCGGATAGGGACCGAACTGTCTCACGACGTTCTGAACCCAGCTCGCGTACCGCTTTAATGGGCGAACAGCCCAACCCTTGGGACCTACTACAGCCCCAGGATGCGATGAGCCGACATCGAGGTGCCAAACCACTCCGTCGATGTGAACTCTTGGGAGTGATAAGCCTGTTATCCCCAGGGTAGCTTTTATCCGTTGAGCGATGGCAATCCCACTTTATACCACCGGATCACTAAGTCCTACTTTCGTACCTGCTCGACCCGTCAGTCTCGCAGTCAAGCTCCCTTCTGCCTTTGCACTCTTCGAATGGTTTCCAACCATTCTGAGGGAACCTTTGAGCGCCTCCGATACTCTTTCGGAGGCGACCGCCCCAGTCAAACTCCCCGCCTGACATTGTCCCCCGTCAGGTTCACTGACGCAGGTTAGAAATCCAATACTACAAGGGTGGTATCCCAACAGCGACTCTGCGAATACTGGCGTACTCGCTTCAATGTCTCCCACCTATCCTGTACATGCAATACCGGATCCCAGTATCAAACTGGAGTAAAGCTCCATGGGGTCTTTCCGTCCTGGCGCGGGTAACCAGCATCTTCACTGGTATTTCAATTTCACCGGGTGCATTGTCGAGACAGTACCCAAATCATTACGCCTTTCGTGCGGGTCGGAACTTACCCGACAAGGAATTTCGCTACCTTAGGACCGTTATAGTTACGGCCGCCGTTTACTGGGGCTTAAATTCAAAGCTTCGATTGCTCTAACTTCTCCTCTTAACCTTCCAGCACCGGGCAGGCGTCAGCCCATATACTTCACCTTTCGGTTTTGCATAGACCTGTGTTTTTGCTAAACAGTTGCTTGGGCCATTTCTCTGCGGCCAGGTTTCCCTGGCACCCCTTCTCCCGAAGTTACGGGGCTATTTTGCCGAGTTCCTTAACAATGCTTCTCCCGCCGGCCTTAGGATTCTCTCCTCTTCCACCTGTGTCGGTTTACGGTACGGGTACTGATAACACAATAGCGGCTTTTCTCGCCAGCAGCTTTAGATGTTTCTCTACTTGTTTTCGATCTTTCAATGGCTTCACTTTAGGAGGGGTTTTCCTCTTCCTAGCTTATACCATCTCTACCGGTCTTTCCATTCCCGGCTCATCCTTTGCCACTGTGTCCCCACAGTTCTGATTATCAGTAGTACAGGATTCTCAACCTGTTGTCCATCGGCTACGCCTTTCGGCCTCGCCTTAGGTCCCGACTTACCCAGGGCAGATCAGCTTTACCCTGGAATCCTTAGATATTCGGCCTTTAAGATTCTCACTTAAATCTCGCTACTCATTCCGGCATTCTCTCTTCAATACTCTCCACCATCCCTCACGGGTACGGCTTCTTCGTGTATTCAATGCTCCTCTACCAATTGTTTCCAATTCCTAAGCTTCGGTGTCGTGTTTTAGCCCCGGACATTTTCGGCGCAGGAACTCTCGACTAGTGAGCTATTACGCACTCTTTTAATGTATGGCTGCTTCTAAGCCAACATCCTAGTTGTCTATGAATTCCCACATCCTTTTCCACTTAACACGCTCTTTGGGACCTTAGCTGTAGATCTGGGCTCTTTCCCTTTTGACCACCCAACTTATCTCGTGCAGTCTGACTCCCATTCATCATCTCGATGGCATTCGCAGTTTGATATTCTTCGGTAAACTTTGACGTCCCCTAGGAAATTCAGTGCTCTACCTCCATGAGACTAAAATGAGGCTAGCCCTAAAGCTATTTCGAGGAGAACCAGCTATCTCCGGGTTCGATTGGAATTTCTCCCCTATCCACACCTCATCACCACCCTTTTCAACGGATGTGTGTTCGGTCCTCCACTACCTCTTACGGTAGCTTCAACCTGGACATGGATAGATCACCCGGTTTCGGGTGTACTCCTACTGACTTAACGCCCTATTAAGACTTGGTTTCCCTTCGGCTTCGAAGCTTCACTTCTTAACCTCGCCAGTATAAGTAACTCGCCGGACCGTTCTACAAAAAGTACGCGGTTGCACCTTAGTGCTTCCACAGCTTGTAAACATAGGGTTTCAGGTTCTCTTTCACTCCGCTCCCGCGGTTCTTTTCACCTTTCCTTCACAGTACTATTCTCTATCGGTCACTGGGTAGTATTTAGCCTTAGGGGGTGGTCCCCCTTCCTTCCAACAAGGTTTCTCGTGTCTCGTTGTACTTTGGATACTGCTAAGCTTATGTCGGATTTCGCATACAAGACTTTCACTTTCTTTGGCGCAATTTCCCAATTGCTTCTGCTATCCTTCTCTTGCTACATTGCAGTCCGAACCCCGCATGCACGCACGCGGTTTAGGCTCTTTCCATTTCGCTCGCCGCTACTTTGGAAATCGATTTTTCTTTCTCTTCCTCCGGGTACTTAGATGTTTCAGTTCCCCGGGTTCCCTTTCTTAACCTATGTATTCAGTTAAGAATAACTAGAGTTTTTCTAGTTGGGTTTCCCCATTCAGATATCTCCGGATCAATGGATATTTGCTCCTCCCCGAAGCTTTTCGCAGCTTATCACGTCTTTCATCGGCTCCCAGTGCCAAGGCATTCGCCCTACGCTCTTAGTGTTTGACCTATAGTGTCACTGTTTCTGCTTGAAGCAATATGAAAAGGAAGATTACAAGCTTGCTTGTATATCTTACTTTTTATGTTGCGTAACTGCGAAGCAGTTACCTTTCTTTCATCCTCAGCCATAAGAAGCGAAGCTTCGTCGGACACACCGTAAGGTGTGGACGGGCTGTGGGTTGAAAGAAAATGCAGAAACAATGCATGAATGTCAACTTGTAATTTAGCGATAAATTACAAGATTTTTGTTTCTCGATTTCTCGTTTTTACATTCTCGATGTTTTGTAAAATATGTAGTTTCTGTATGTAATT
>Ga0247608_10007467_pt1 | contig 11207 bp, 6 predicted proteins | sample 176DNAGHGlowgp2_FD_193490 | JGI IMG/M metagenome (GOLD analysis project Ga0247608, IMG submission 193490) | Sheep rumen microbial communities from Palmerston North, Manawatu-Wanganui, New Zealand - 1766 DNA GHGlow gp2 | ecosystem: Host-associated > Mammals > Digestive system > Stomach > Rumen ... | reverse complement strand
GGTGCTGGTGTCAGCGAATTATTACAAATCAAAGCAGAACATGTTTTGGCAGGACATCTTGACATCTATAGCAAAGGTGGAAAACTGCGTCGTCTTTATATTCCAAAGATATTACAAAAGGAAGCTAGACTGTGGCTCACGAGCAAGAATCTTTCTTCTGGTTATATTTTCCTTAATCGATATGGAGAACGCATCACTACAAGGGGTATAGCTATCCAACTGAAACACTTTGCTGACAAGTATGGGTTAAACAGGGAAGTTGTCTATCCTCATTCTTTCCGTCATCGCTTCGCTAAGAACTTTCTTGACAAATTCAATGATTTAGCCTTACTTGCCGATCTTATGGGACATGAAAGTATTGAGACTACAAGAATCTATTTACGTCGCACAGCAACAGAGCAACGACAAATAGTGGATAAAGTTGTGACGTGGTAAACAAGAAATCCATAGGGGTCAATCCTCTATGGATTTCTGTATTTCATTGAGAACAGCGAAGATTTCTTCAATCTTTGTTGCAATACGTTGCTGCTCAGATAATGGCGGAAGCAATACTTTTATTGAACTCATATCAGACTGAGTAAGTTTCAACCTAGTAGTTCCTTTAACATAATACGAGTAATCTACTGTATTCAAATAATGTAACAGGTATGAAAAATTGATTTGAGGTTCCAATATATGGACATGGTTATTAACCCAAATTTTCCCTTTTGTTTCATAAGCTTTCTTCGCATATTTATCAAGGAACGGTGCTCCATCCTCACCTAATAAAATGTATTTACCATCTAAAAGAAAATCGTCAATATAACCTGCAATCCCTGTTGCTCCATAATATGGATAGAGGATAGATTTTCCTTTAGATCTTTTGTTCCTTTCTTCGGTCTTTATAGGGCATCTTTTATTATCTTGTATATTTGCAACATCTTTTAAGTTGCAATATATCCATCCTTCAGGCATTTTCCCAGAATGCCCGTTATCACAAGGAACAAATGATGGATTTATTCGCTTCAGTAGTTCAATAGCTGGCTCGTCATTCGGATCTTGTGGAACGAGTTTACCATGAATGGCGAGGTCGAGAATCTTAGCTTTCGATTGCTGGATATTCTTAGACAAATCATTTTTTTCATTTTCCAAATCTTCAACTATAGAAAGACATTGGTCAATAGCTACAATTATACGTTTTTGTTCAGCAATAGGTGGAATCGGAACAAGAAATTCATTGATTGCCTGGAGTGGAACATTCTTTATTGTACTTCCTGTGGCAGAAGATAGAGCATATTTGAGAAAATATTGCGATTCTATGACAGAACAAATATATTCTTTGATTAGGAAAGGAAATATGTTAAAATAGCAGGCACTTTTACCGAGAATGACTTTTTCGTCTTTAAATATTCCCACATTACCAATTGTTCCGTTAATAGAAACCAAAATTGTTGTATCATTTAAAGGCTTTTTGTATTTATCATACTCTTCAATGGAAACTTTTTTTGTATCATCTTTAATCAGAATATGACGGTTCAACAGATTGTTTCCGTTAATAAAAAAGTAATCTCCAGCTATATCATATTGAGGAGTTCCATGTAAGCCATCACCAATCACAGATGTTATATCACATAGCTTTACCCACTCCCAGCTATCTGGCACCTCAAACGGCACATCATTCCCATAATGGGGCGTATCGGAAGTGGACTTCTTACTGCGTTTAATCTTTCCTTCTTTGATTAAACGTTCTTTCTCTGCACGGATGCGCTCTAACAAGACTGATGCAGGCTCATCATTCGGGTCTTGTGGAACGAGCTTGCCACGAATGGCAAGGTCGAGAATTTTTTGACGTAATTTCTTCGTGTCCATCAGTCCTCAATATTTGCCATAAGTTTTTGTAATTCCGCTACAGCCTTGCTGATGTTATCGCTTTTCTGCTGAATGGTCTGCATGAGTTCCGCTAGTGACATGTCATCATCGTCATTAGTCTGCTTAATCCAAGAAATATCAAGACTAGTCTTGTCACGCTTCAATAAGTCTGCAACAGGATATTTTCTCCAACGTCCACTGGGATTCTCTTCACTATACGTCTCTTTACGCAACCCAATATTCTCTGCATTGTAACATGCTACGAAATCATCCAAATGATGGCGAAGCATGGGCTTTGTTGCCAGCGTATGTTTGATACCTGTGCGATAGTCGTAGAACCATACATCCTTGGTTGGTTCACCTTTCTTGAAGAACAGGACATTAGCCTTGACACCTTGTGCATAGAATATACCTGTGGGCAATCGGAGAATGGTATGCAAATTAAAGTTCTTCAGCATTTCTTTGCGGATAACCTCTCCTGCTCCACCTTCAAATAAAACATTATCAGGTAATACGACTGCCGCACGACCATTATTCTTCAACATCACCATAATGTGCTGCAAGAAATTTAACTGGTTGTTTTTAGTTTCCACATAGAAATCTGGACGGTCTATGTCCACACTGCCTGCTGGACGCGTGCCAAAGGGTGGATTAGCCAAAATGACATCCACCAATTTCTGTGGTTGTTTTTCTAAAGAGTCCTCACAAAGTATAGGACTACGATCGGTACCAATACCATGCAGGTATAGGTTCATGGAGGCAAGGGTTACTACTAATGCGGTGTTGTCGTAACCTATCAAGGCTTGTTCACGGAGAAAATCACGCTTAGTTTTGTCCTGCGACTGATTCTTCATATAATCATAGGCTGCCAATAAGAAACCACCAGTACCACATGCAGGGTCACAAACGGTCTCTCCAATCTGCGGACGAGTAACATCCACCATGGCAGAAATCAAGGAGCGAGGTGTAAAATATTGTCCAGCCCCACTCTTCTTATCTTGTCCATTCTTTTCAAGGATACTCTCATAAATAGCACCCTTCACATCGCCATCCATCACCAACCACTGCTCTTCGTCAATCAGTGTGATGACTTTGCGAAGATAGACAGGCTTGTCTATCTTGTTCTGCGCTTTCACAAAGATAGTACCTATAAGATTTTCCTCTTCACTCAATGTCTTTAGAGTTTTCTCATATTGATCGATAAGGTCGAGACCATCTAACTCTATAAGGTCTTTCCAACGATAGCCCTCTGGTATTGCAGAGTCTTCTCCAAACATTTCCACATTCTCATCATCCATCTTTAGGAATAAAAGATAAGTAAGCTGTGTGATGTAGTCAGTAAAACCTATACCTTGTCCGGAAAGCGTTGTAGCTAAAGTCCAGACTTTCTTTGTAAGTGATGTTTCCTTAGTTGTTGCCATATTTTAGGATGCTGTTTTTCTGTATAATAAGAATTTGGATAATGACGCAAGAGCCTCGTCTACCTTGATCTTCCCTCCGAAAGCCTTAATAAGCTGTGCTGCTCGTGTTTTATCATCATCAATAATATCTTTAATGGTGCAAGCGCCATTTGAAGCAATATAATCTACTATCTGACGAACAATGGCAATCTGTGATTCTGTAACAGATCGCTGAACCTGACCATACCAAAGGTTAAAACGCTGCTGAGCTGACGGATATAGACTTTCCAACGTATCTATCTGATGATTGGCATAGCGTACCAACTGGATGATATTCGTTAACGCCTCCTTTTCTTCCTTGGTCGTATGCTTCTTGACTGACTGAGGATTGACAATGGAATAGCAATTCCAGAGACGTGAAGTCTGGAACTTATTGTTTGCCAGTTTCAGTTTATTCTCCAAGTCTTTCAATAAGGAATATGTCAATGGCTCACCTTCATTATTATAAATCATTCGCAAAGCCTCTATGTCGTCCCGGTTCTCTTTGCAATACTCTTCAAAAGCTGTTGTTACTTCTGTAGCCTCCTCCTGTGAGAATCCTTTAGAGATGAGTGTATCTTCACCTGGTTGTAGAGTCTCTATAAAGCCTGCGGCAAGAATCAGCAGATATTGACGAGCTTCTGGATGGTGAGTAAGCGGTATAACCAACCCTTTTCGTTCATTATTCGGCTCGTCAATACTTATATAGGGCGGTAATATGCCTTTCTCCAACGCATCAAAGATATTTGAAGAAATCTCCCTCATATCGGCATGAGCCAGATCCATGAATTTCTCACGCTGCTTCTGATTAGCTTTGCTATAGATACGTGACAATTTGGAGGCTATCAATCGTAAATACTCATCTTTTACATTACCATGCGTCAATAGTTCAAGCAGTCGCTTTAGTGTAATGGTCTGAGAGGTGTCATCACTGGGACCACTCACCGTATGGTCATGTTCCGTAACACCCACTGCATCAACAAGGAAATAGCAATCTTTACTAAATGCGTTGGGCGTAACATTACGCAATTGATCATCACCAATGGTCCTCACTCCACGTCCTTTCATCTGGATATATAGCGGTGCTGAAGCAACATCACGCATAAAGATAACCACTTCAAGTGGCTTTACGTCTGTGCCAGTTGCAACTAATGTGCATGTCACAGCAATACGAAATTCTTTATCATTTCGAAACTGACGTATCAGTTCGTTACTGTCACCAGACGAATAAGTTATCTTCTGTACAAACTTGTCATCTGTTCTACCAAACACCTCTTTGGCAATACGCACGATATTTGTTGCATGATTCTCATTGAGGGCAAAAATTAGCGTCTTAGGCAGATAATCCATAATTGGCTCACGCTGTGGGTCAATGAACATTTCAGTATAAACAGCGTCACGATAAGTCTCCAGCACCAACTTTATCTGTGCAGGATTAATAATACTACGATTTAGTTCCTCTTTGGTGTAATTCCTCGTTTCTTCATTCTTGATGATTTCCACTTTTCCTGTATAACGAGTCTCACGCTTCAACTTATCGCCTTTAAGGATGGCACCACCATTTTCTGTAGCTTGGGTCTTGATGCGATATACACGACTATCCACATTTACTCCATCAATAATAGAACGCTCCAACGTATAGTTGACAACACGATTGTTGTTGAAAAACGCCATTGTTTCAGGAACAGGTGTTGCAGTTAGTCCAATGAGTTTAGCTGTACTGAAATAATCCAATACTCTGCGCCAATTTCCATAAATAGAGCGATGACACTCGTCAATAATGATTATATCAAAGAAGTCTGGTGGTAACTGGAGATTACCTGTCAGTTGTACTTCACCTGTAGTTGTGTCCTCATCGTCATCATCATTGTCAACAATCTCCTGTCCCGTTAGCAGGGAGAATAATCGTTGAATAGTTGAGATTACAACATTACTATCTGAAGGAACTTTATTGGATTTAAGCCGATTAACTGTATAAATCGTATTGAAAGGATCACCATTCTCGGTTAGTCGGAACATCCCAAACTCACCTTCTGCCTGTTTTCCCAAGTTATTTCTGTCAACCAAGAATAAGATGCGTTTCATAGGAGTATATGCCAAAAAACGATATGCAGCCAAACATGCTGTATATGTTTTTCCCGCACCTGTTGCCAATACAATCAAAGCTCTGTTCTGACCAGCCCTGAAACTATTTTCTAATTCTGTGATAGCCTCATACTGACAATCACGCAAGCCTTTTTTCTTTAGTGTCGGCAATCCAGCATAGGGGTCATTAATTCCCAGCATTTTTACCATCTCTTTGGGAGTATGAATCCTGTTTATCTCTTCCAAATCAGAATCCTCAATACGGCAGTCACGAAAATAAGTATTTTCACCATTTGACAGATAAATGAATGGAAGAGGACGAGCAAAGGCTTGATAACATTTGGGAACATAACGGGTATATCTCTCAGCTTGATCGCTAACCCAATCAGATGCGACATTCACTTCTTTACGTTTTGCCTCTAACACACCAACCGCTTTCCCATTTAAGAATAAGAAATAGTCTGCTTCACGGTTTCCTTCAAGAAGTCCTTCACGTATAGCTGCTGCAGTAATAGTAGGTGAATAGAAATCTCTATCCACTACTTTCCATCCGGCATCTTCAAACATTTGGTCTATCTTAACCCTTGCTTTTTCTTCAGGTTTCATAATACGATTTTTAGGTCTTGCCTTGGTGATTCCCAACTTCTGTTCTGATAAGTATAGATTATCCCAAGTTACTGCAAAAGTACAAAAAAATCAAGAAAACAAAAACAAAATAATTAATTTTATTATGCTTAAGGTATAAAAGTTCGTTTAACGACAATAGAATGGGGTTACTCATCAAAAGCTAAACGAGATTTCAAATTCTGAACAGTTACTATTTTACCACAAATATTTCGCACCATTTTCACTCACTCGCTTTCTCGCTGATAATGAGCGACTTAGAATAAAAAGGTGATTTAGTGATTGTAGTTTTCACAAACCCTATATATATACAAAAAATAAATTTAACATTTTTTATTTTATTGCTATATATATAGAGTTTGCGTATAAAGAATCACTAAATCACCTTTTTCGTTTAACATACTGAAAATGAAGGCTTTAAATGGTGTGAAAACAGGCTCCATTTGAATTAAATAAAGCCTCCATTTGGGGCAAAAAGAGGCTCCAAACGGTTGCGAAATGGCAACTTTTTATTTTATTTTAACAGTTGGAAAATCCTTGTAAAGGGGGGAACGAAATTAGGTAATAGTGGTAATAAAAACCGTAAGATGTATAAATCGAATCTGCATATTTCTTTGTAATTTTGCACCCGTCAAAATGAAACAAATTATGAAAAGAATAGTAATCGTTTTAATCGGAGTATTGACTATGGCAACAATGAATGCTCAAAGCCTTAGGGCTAGTGAACGTAGTTCGGAAATGACACTGACAGAACGTCAGCGGGGATTAGCAGCATGTGCCTGTCTGATGGCACAGGGTGATTTGGAACGGTTGGAACCGGCGGTGCGACAGGCACTCGACAACGGCGTGACCATCAACGAACTGAAGGAGGCTTTCTCGCAGCTTTATGCTTACACGGGATTCCCTCGATCGCTGAATGCGCTGGGGGTGCTGAATAAGGTTTTACAGGACAAGCCGAATGCTGCATGGCAGGAGGGTAAGCCCTGGACACGACCGGCTCTCTGGGACGATGCCGACAAGGCGTTGAAACAGGGTACGGAGGTACAGACCAAGCTCTCGGGGCGTCCTTTCGACTACACCTTCTGTCCGCAGGATGACTACTACCTGAAAGCTCACCTCTTCGGTGACATCTTTGCCGGCGACCAGCTCACTGCCGCCGAACGCGAGATCGTGACTGTAGCAGCACTGAGCGGACTGGAGGGCGTGGCTCCGCAACTCGCTGCCCATAAGCAGGGAGCCGTAAATATGGGGAACTCACAACAGACTGTCGACGAGCTCTGCCAATGGCTCGACCATGAGGGCTACACGTTACGCAGCCGTTTCCCAAAAGGTAACCCGAATACTGCCTATGCCCGGTATTTCATCAATGACAGTTACCTGGCTCCTATCCAGCCCGCCAACCTCAGCAAGGATGAAAAGACGGTGCAGCCCTTTGCTAACGTCACTTTCGAACCTGGCTGCCGCAACAACTGGCATATTCACCATGGGGCACACCAGATTCTTATCTGCGTCAGCGGTAAAGGATGGTACCAAGAATGGGGCAAGGCTCCCATCGCCTTACTTCCCGGCACGGTCATTGATATCCCTGAGGGTGTTAAGCACTGGCACGGCGCACAGCGTGACTCATGGTTCCAGCACTATACGACTCATGTGGCAACAGGTGGCGAACAGTCAAATGAGTGGTTGGAGCCTGTGACTGACGACATCTATGACCAATTGAAATAAACGGTCAAAAAACAGGAAATAATCACAAAAAAATACGTTCTGTCAAAAAAAGATTTGACAGAACGTATTTTTCTTTTTTTATCTTTTCAATCAGAAGGTGTAGGTCAGTGATGCCTGAATCTGATGACGATTGTCCTTGACATTGACGGCATCACAATGGTTGGTGAGTACCACTGGTTCACCTGACTGTTCATCAATATAGGCTGCGGAATAATCTTTCATGAAGGGATAGAAATCACCCTTGCGCATGCTGTACTGATAGGCGAGGTCAAGACGGAACTTGTCGAAAGAGAAACCGACACCTGCCGTGATGCGATGCGTGTCCTTCCAGTTGACATAGTGCGTAGTAGACGCATAGTAGACACCAGGTGAGTACAATGTCTGGTCACGAACGCCATTCTCCTGATACATCGGTGATACGTAGTTGTAGCCAAGACGGATAGCGAGGTTCTTATCTGCCTTGAACTCTGCACCGAGTTTCAAAGTAGAAACACCCTTCAAAGTGTTCTCTGTATGACGTTTCATCACGTTATCACTAGAACTGCTCTCAGTATAGGTGTCATAATACGAATCGTAATAACGACCATCAACCGTCCGCATGTCACAAGCACCATAGTCGGAATACTCATAGACAGCACCGAGTGCGAGATAGTCACCTACGGTATGACCCAGACTCAAACCGAACTTCCAAGGGGTGTTGAAGCGGAAGTCCTCCTTGGCGGAAGAATGATCGACATTGGTACCAATAGTGGTATAGTTCTCTGTGGTCAAGCGATAGAATGTCGGTGTAGCAACTGAGACACCAATACGGAAAGGAGACTCCTCGATAGGACGGAAGATCAGACCCGCCTTGACGTTGAAGCCAGAACCCGTAATCTTGTGGTTATCGGAAATGAGCACATCCTTGATTTCCTGACTATTAAGTGTCTCATAATACTCACTATAATTCTTATAATGTACGGAATGAACACCAACTGTCAAACCCAGATAGAGGCGATTCTTGATATTACCACTGATATTGAAGTCAAACTCTCCGATATATCCCGTGTTAGCACGATTGAAATCATAGGAAATACCCTCATAGTCGTGAAGGACATCATTCTCGTCAAGCACCATATTTCCCAGATAGAGGTCATCGAGTTGTGAGTAGGCAAGTCCATTATTTAAGAACAGACCGTTCATATCCTTGAACACCGTCATTATGTTCTGTGCCGATCCGTTCAACGCATTAGCAGCAAACAACACATGATTGAAATTACGATTCTTATGGTAGTTGAAACCAAAGTTCAGATAACTCGACTTACCTGTGCGACTGCTGAACACCACACCAATCTGGTCGAAAGACACATGCGTCTTACTACCATCCTGGAAAGTTTTACCTTCCTCCTGTATGTTCACACCAAGTGTTGCCGAAACCTGTCCCTTGCGGAACAAACCAATACCAGCAGGGTTGGAACCCATCGTAGAGATCTCAGCACCTAAGGCATCCATGGCTCCACCCATACCCACATAACGTGCCGTACCATTCAAATCCTCTGTGGCAAGCGCTGCACCCACATAAGTGTCCTGGGTTGCCGGCTGTGCCTGCAGCTGCATAGCCGTCATAGCTGCTGCAGCGAATAAATATATCTTCTTCATAATCATTATCTCTAAACTCTAAACTCTAAACTACCCAACTATCTCCTTCCACCATAAGAGTGTCCACCACCTACTGAGCGACCACCGCCTCCACCGAAGGAGCCACCACGACTGCCTCCGCCAAAGGAACCACCGCTGCGCATAGACGAAGAGGAAGAGCGATAACCTCCAAGACTATGATTATGGTTACCATAGGTACGAGTTCCATAATTGCGAGTAGTACCAGTGCTATAGCGATGGTTGTCACTATATTTGTGATGAGAATAACCGGCTCGGCTCCAATAGGCACCACTGCCTCCTCTATATCTATAGTAGCGGGGACCATACCAGTAGCGGGGACCGTACCAGCCGTAATAATAACGGGGACCATACCATGCGGAATAGTAATAAGGTGAACGCCATCCCCAATAGGTATCATAGTACCAGGGGTCGTAATACCAGGGATCATACCAGCTGTAGTAGCTGCTGTAATACCACGGTGATGTCCAGCGGCCATCACGATAGCCCTCCCAATAAGCCTCACTCGGAGTATAGCCGTCGAAACGGCTCATCTTCTTCGTGTACTTATAGTCGGACGCATCACTGAAGACTGAGTCCGGATAAACACCACGCTTACCATCGAAGTCAATGATATCATTGCCTGCAGAGTCAATGGGTGCTACACGGCTCCATGCACGGCGGTTGTATTCGTCAGCGCTACGTGTACTGCCTGCATAATAAGTATCGGTAGGCATCCCATACTTCTCCGCTTCCTTAGCCACGTTCTCCTTCGTAGGTACGAAATAGAGATCGTCGTCCTGTGCCATCATGGTGATGGGCATGGCTCCTAAGAGGACTGAGAGTAGAACTAACTTTTTCATGTTCATTTCCATCATTTTATAGTTTCACGTTGCAAAATTACAACGATTTTCATTGCAAAGTTAAGGAAAAACCCTAAACTGAGGTAGGTTTTTCCCTATTTTTTGTAATTTTGCACTAAATTTTTTACATCAGCATGAAATATTATAAAGTAGATTTTACCATTCAACCCTGCTCTCAGGATGCCCGTGACATCTTAGCGGCAATGGCTGGGGAAGTGGGATTCGAGACTTTTGAAGAGTCGGAAGAGGGACTGACTGGTTATGTTCAGCAAGCACTTTTCAACCAAGAGGCACTGGAGCAGACCATCGAGTATTTCCCCATAGTGGACACACGTATCTTATATAAAGTGACTGAGGCAGAGGACAAAGACTGGAATGAGCAATGGGAACAGGAGGGCTTTGACCCTATCATCATCGATGACGGGAAACTGGTGATCCATGATGGGCGCCATCTCCCCAACTCTCAACGCTCAACTCTCAACTCTCAACTCTCCATCGAGATTGACGCTCACCTTGCCTTCGGAACAGGTACCCATGAGACGACCCGGATGATCTGTGCGACACTGTTGAAAGAGGAACTCAAAGGTAAGAAATTACTCGACGCAGGATGCGGAACAGGCATCTTGGGCATTGCCGCACTAAAACTTGGAGCAGAGAGTGTAACAGCTTATGACATAGACGAATGGAGCTCTGACAACACCCGTCATAATGCAGTCATTAACCAGGTCGACGACCGTATGACGATTCTCTGCGGAGATGCTACCCTACTCGACGATATCGACGAACATTTTGACTATGTCGTAGCGAACATCAACCGTAATATCCTCCTACAGGATATGGAGCGTTTCCTGCAAGTCATGACTAAGGATTCCAAACTGATTCTGAGTGGTTTCTACACGGAGGACATCCCCTTGTTAGAAGCAAAAGGACAAGAACTGGGACTTACCATGGAAAGGCAACGGGAAGACAACCACTGGGCATGTATCAC
>Ga0247608_10007462_pt1 | contig 11214 bp, 10 predicted proteins | sample 176DNAGHGlowgp2_FD_193490 | JGI IMG/M metagenome (GOLD analysis project Ga0247608, IMG submission 193490) | Sheep rumen microbial communities from Palmerston North, Manawatu-Wanganui, New Zealand - 1766 DNA GHGlow gp2 | ecosystem: Host-associated > Mammals > Digestive system > Stomach > Rumen ... | reverse complement strand
AGCTCTGATCGTCAAGCATCTTTCCCGGGTCGATTATCTCGTAGCCGAATTCGGAAGCCGCAAGACTGTTCCTTAAGGACACTTCAGGGATCGTCGACCCGTCGTTATAGATCAGGAGGGTCCTCTTCGTATCCTTTGTCCCGATGAAGGTGATAAGGTACAAAACAAATAAAGTTACTGCCATGACAAAAGCCAGAAGCAGCGCATACCACGCCATCTTCGGGATCTTCAGAGGCCTGAGCTTTCTGAATCCGTATTGAGGCGCGATCTTATTCTCAGTAGGTTTTGTAATTGAAGTCTTCTTCATCTTGGCTTAAGGGCAGAGCTCGTCTCCTAATGTCCTGATGTCTTCAGGTCCCAGGATAAGGATTATATCGCCGGGACGGATAAGCTCGTCGATCCTCTTCTTTAGGTCTTCCCTGTTTTCGAAGAATTCGGCATCACCGCCACGCTTATTGATCTCATCCGCGATCATCCTGCTCGACATGCCGAGAGTATCGCTCTCCCTGTCGGAGAAGATCTCTGCGAACAATACCTTTTTGCAGGGCAGAAGGCTTGTTACGTAATCTTCGAAAAGGAGCTTGGTCCTGTTAAATGTCAGGGGCTGGAAAACAACGAGGATATCGTTGTGCGGCATGTTGGAAGCTGCCTCGATCGTAGCTCTTGCCGCTGTCGGGTGATGAGCGTAGTCGACTACGACGTCACATCCCTTATACTTGCCCTTTACGGTATATCTTCCGTCAGCGCCTCCGAAGCTTAACAGCGCGCTCTTTATCGCATCGGACGATGCTCCGTTAAGATATGCTGCAGCTGCCGCATTTAAGGCATTTGCGATATTGTGGCGTCCCGGAATGTTGAGCTTTACGCTGATCCTCTCCTTGCCGTAGATGACGATATCGAATGCAGGAAGCCCTTCTTCGAAGACAATGTTGTCCGCATAGAAATCAGCCTGTCTTCCGGTCACAGCGCAGATCTTATCGTCAGATGCGCACGTTACGATCTTCGGGAATGTCCTTCCGGTCTTTCCGAAATATTCCTTCGCTTCGACAAGCGCACTTGCAATATTCTTATCGTGGCCTGATACGACAACATATCCATCGTCGTCAACGAGCCTTATGAAGCGCGCGAAAACATCGATCACATCCTCTATCGTCGGATAGCAGTCAACGTGATCGTGATCGATATTGGTGATAACAGCCGTTGTTGATGAGAAATTCAGGAACGACCTGTTGAACTCACATGCCTCAGATACCAGAATGTCCTTGGAACCGGCTCTTACGGTGCCGTTGAAGATATCAAGATCAGCACCCAAATGAACCGTAGGATCCAGGCCTGCATCTATCATCATGAGCGATATCATCGATGTGGTTGTCGTCTTTCCGTGCGTTCCGGATACATTGATGACGTTCTTGAAGCTCCTTGTAAAAGCGCCCAGGAATTCAGCCCTGTCAAAGATCTGAAGGTTGAGCTCGGTTGCTCTTCTTACCTCTTCGTTATGGGGAAGGATGGCAGCGGTCTTAACGAGATAATCAGGCTTAAAATCGTCGATATTTGCAGCTATCTGGCTGTTATAGACCGTGATCCCCTGCTCTTTGAGGATCTCTGTCCTCTCAGACGGATGGTTGTCAGAGCCTCCGACAACAAATCCCGCATGCTGTGCAAGTCTGGAAAGTCCGTTCATGGAGATGCCGCCTATTCCGATAAAATAGATCCTGGCACCTTTCTGAATATCATTTAACGTGAAACACTTAGGTTCTAACATCAGTTGTCACTTCCCGTTTTGGCTTTATTTTCCCAGTAATTCTATCATTTCAGGAGCGCATAGCAAAATCGCCTACTACGGCATTGGTGAAGGAAATGAGGTCTGAAGCCTTGAGCCTTAACTGCACTCCCCTCTGCCCTGCGCTGACGCAGATATCGTCAAGGAGCTCTGCCATCTCATCGATGAAGGTCCTGTACTGCTTCTTCATGCCGATCGGCGAGCACCCGCCTCTGATATATCCCGTGACGTTCAAGAGATCTTTTACGTGGATCATGTTGACGCTCTTGCATCCTGCAAGCTTTGCCGCCTTCTTAAGGTCGATCTCGTCATCAACACTTATACAGAAGACAAGGTATTCACCCTTGTCCGACACTGCCGTCAGGGTCTTGAAAACTTCCTCGTAGGGGATCCCAAGGTATTCTGCGACGTGATGGCCGTCAAGGTCATTCTCGTCATATTCGTATTCTTCGTACGTATAAGGTACTCCCGCCTTATCGAGGATCCTCATCGCATTTGTCTTTTTAAACTGAGCCATAGTGCTCTCCTTATACATTGTTCCCGCATATTCTATCCTTGTTGCCAACACGATTCAAATTGGTAGAATAGACATATTGTATCTTCGAGGAGAATTTTATGCTTAATAAAGAATATCCCCTGCACGACATGAACGTTGTTTTCGACATGATCGAGAGCGCCATTGCCAAAGGCGGCACGCACGACAAGGCATTAGAGGAGATGAACCTCCTCATGCACCTTTACGCAGGGCTCCCGGCTGAAGGCGTCGAGGAAGGCATGATGTTCATTCACGGCAGAGCATGCGAGATCCCTGCCACTTCAGACATCATCCCCCTTCACGTAAGGCTCATGAACCTCCTCGAATACCTCGAAAAGGTCGAATACTTGGCTGACATTCCCGCCACGCTCTCTCCTGAGGAGATCACAAAGCGTTCTGACATCATGAATTCTCTCGATGAACATGAGAAATTCTTCGGCACGCCGCTTCTCGGATATCAGTTCAACATGGGGACTTCAGCTCCCGTCAAGGTCGAAAAAGGCGAAGAAGAAGGTTCAGGCAGACTTCTTCTCATGAACAGCCAGGCTGCAGTCTTTGCCTGCGAAGACATCTATAAAACAGCACTTTTCTACGAAGATAAACTGGGCTTTAAGGCTGCTCATCTTGACGATGAGGCCATGCCCCACATAAAGCTCGTAAGAGATAACATCGCGATCGTTCTCGTAAAGGGTACGGGCGACATCACTAAGCCCGCAAGGAACTTCGGCATCAAGTATGACATGTATATCTACTGCTCAGAGCCTTTCCTGCTCCACAACGAGGTTGCCGGGAACGGCATTAAGATCGTCGAAGACCTCCCTGAGGCAAAGGCCGCACAGGGCATGACAACCAACAGGCAGTTTGTTTTCGAGGATGTCGACGGAAGGCACATCTGCGTGTCGCAGTATATCGAGAGCAAATAAAGTTTCCGCCTGAAATCTGCAAGACTCCAAATCGTACGTTTTTGACCCCGAAAAGAGTACGATTCTGCCCGTTGCTCAGTGCAAGCAGTCAAATCGTACGTTTTTGACCTTGAAAAGAGTACGATTCTGCCCTTTGCTCTTTTCGCGCCAGGCATATTGATCCTTCAAAAGCAAAAGGCCCGCCACTTCATAAGTGACAGGCCCTTTTTATATGGTTTATTGCTATTAGATCTTGTGGAACTCCACATCGCCGGACGAGCAATTGATCTGCATGTCATTGGTACCGTTGCCGCTAATGTAATCCTTGCCTTCCTTTGTGAAAGGAAGCTCGTAGCTGAAGTCTCCGCTGGAGACCTTTACGTGAACAGTAATGTCGGAATCTTCCGGAAGGCTTACGTCGATACCGCCGGAGCTGCAGTTGATCTTGGAAGTTGCAGGCGCCTTATCGAGGCTGATCGTGGAATGACCGCTTGAAGCCTTTGTATAAAGGTTCTTTACTTCATCGGCATCAAGAACGATCGGGCCGGAGCTTACTTCAATGTTAAGATCATCGACTGTTCCCATTTCAGCCTTTACTCCGCCCGAAGAAGAGTGGATCCTGGCATTGCCTACGTTACCTGTCTGGTACACTTCGATCTTGCCTGAAGACGAATCAATATCGAATGTTTTGCAGTCGCCGTTTTGTGTAAGAACGAGATTTCCTGAAGAAAGCTTTAACTTAATGGAATCGGTATTTCCCGTCTGAACAAGATCCACATTGCCTGAAGAAGACTTATGCTCAATGGTCTTGGCTGAACAAGCGATCCTTGTATTGCCGGATGAAGCATGGGAATTAAGTGAATCCGTCGTAAAGCTGTCTAAAACAATGTTTCCGGAAGAAACGTTGATGATGAATTCGTCAAGATCCTGTGCTTCGGGGATGGTGACCTCAAGGCTCTTCTCGATACCGTTGAAAGTGAGCATGTCCTTTGATGCACAGTATCTTATATAAAGAGTGTTGCCGTCTACCCATGTATGAACCTGATGGTCCTTGTCGATGTCCTTGTTTACGGTTTCCTCAACTTTAACCGAATCAGTAGCTGTTCCCTTGACTGTTACGTTGCCTGAAGCATAGTCGAGGTTGATCTTTGTGATCTTATCATCGATCTCGCGGTCGCCTGCTTCGTATTTATCTGCGTTATCGTACTTATAGTTCATAAAACTGATATTTCCGAATGAACATCCTGTGAGGCAGACTGCTGCGGGTACGATAAGAGCCATTGCTCCTGCTGCTAATTTACTTGTTTTCATTCTTTCTTCCTCCCTTAAACATTCCGATTAAGAAGCCGATTCCGGCTATTAAGATTCCTACGCCGCAGATCGAAAGCATGAGAGGCAGCGTGGGAGCTGAGTATGATACGCCTGTGTTGGATACTACTTTTTCAGCATTGCCTGCGAGCATTGAAAGCACTCCGGACAAAATACCTGAGGATATAATGCAAAGGCCTACCTTGGTGCATGCGTTGAAGCGCAGATATCTTATGATAGCGAAGAATGCCCAGCACATTGCTACGAGGGGCATAGCGATCGCAAATGCCATAGGTGCAAACGTCTTCATCCCTGTATAAAGACCGATGCAGAACATCATGAAGGCAAATGTGACAGTGTATGCGCTCATGATCGCAAGACCCTTGTGATTCTTAAGATAAGCATTAACAGGTCTTCTGAATGCGATAAACGGCGCGAAAAGCATGGTCAGTCCGAAGAGCGTTGACGAAGCTGCTACTAAGAACCAGCTGCCTCTTGTGTAGATGGCGATGATTCCGAGGAGAAGCAGAACGCTTCCGGTAAATGCTGCCATCGTCGTGAACATCTTATTCTCCGGTACCATGAGCGGCACGATGATCAAAGATGCTGCTACAAGGATTCCTGCAAGAACTATAAAGAACCATGTAAGTCCTGCGCCTGTCGCAAGGTTTACGATGAGGCATACGAGGATCGGGATCGAGAAGATCAAAGCGATAATGCTTCCTGCAAATGCGCTCTTCCTCTTAAAGAACTTGGCCTGGGAATTTATTACTTCGTCTTTTTCCTTAACGATCTTCTCGTCTATGGTAACGTCACTCATATCAGCAAGCATCTTCTTGCATTCCGGGCACTCGGCAAGATGCTCTTCAACGATCTTCTTTGTGGCTTCGCTGCAGATATCGTCTTTATATAACGGCAGAAGATCTGAGATCAAATCACAATTATATTTCATATTCATCCATCCTTTCCTTGATCTTTAATCTGGCTCTGTGATACGTGACCCGGGCCCAGGTCTCGGTCTTTCCGAAGATAGAACCGATCTCCGCGAATGACAGCTCACCGAAGACCCTCAGCTGGAAGACTTCCTTATACGGTTCCTCCAGCTGATGGAGTATCGTGTGGATCCGAAGTGAGGTTTCCCTGTCGGAGAGCTTTTCCTCGATTCCCTTATTCTCATCTGCAAGCTCTTCCGGGACCTCATCTTCCTGGTTCGCGTAACGCCTCTTGGAGTCGATAAAGATATTCTTTGCAATCGCGCACAGCCACGTGTAACTGTCGCTGTCTCCCCTGAAGCTCTTATCAGTCGATATCGCCCTGAAAAAGGTCTCCTGGGTTATCTCCTCAGCATCGTTGCGATCCTTGGCAAGCGTCATTACGTAGGAGAAAACCTTCATGTAAAAGGCTTCATATAGCTTTTCTGCGGTTTTCTTATCCACGTATCAAACAACCTTTCTTTTGTGATCTCACCTGTTAGACGTACGGATCGCAAATTCGTTACAAGAAAATTGAAAATTTTTTCAAATTATTTTTCGAAGGGCTCAAAACCCTTGATTTTATTATGTTTCAGCTTATTTGGTCCCGACGGTCACCCTGTCATTTCCGCCGTAGTCTCTGACCGTCATGCAGTTTTTAAGTCCGCCCTGCTCGAAAATCTTCCTCACAGAGTCACCCTGTTCATACCCGTGTTCGACTATCAGTGCGCCGCCTTCCTTAAGAAGTTCCTTAGCAATATTAAGGAGAGGACCGTAAAAATCAAGACCCGTGTCTCCGGCCCTCAAGGCGAGATCCGGTTCGTGATCCTTGACCACGCTGTCCAATTCATCCATCTCCTTATTTGTTATGTAAGGAGGATTGGATACGATGAAGTCGAGCTTTTCGAGCTTGGGGCAGGATGCCAGAATATCGTGCTTGATCACCTTTATATCTTCAGGCTTAAGCGCCTGAGATTCAACGTTAGATGCCGAGATGCCTGCAGCGGTATCGCTGATATCGACAAGATACCCTTTCGCGCTGCCGCCTGCTCTTACTATCTCATTAGCTGCGGAAATACCTATGCAGCCCGTGCCGGTGCAAAGATCAGCAAACCTTATATCAGCAAGACCTTGACCGTATTCAGGCACATTGAGGATGTCACCTGACGCCATTTTGTTAATGCCAAGGAACTTTAAAGCGGACTCGACTACGATCTCCGTGTCGGCTCTCGGGATGAGAACACCCGGAGCCACCTTATAGCACTCCTTATAGAAATGGCGGTATCCCAGAATATAAGCAAGAGGCTCGCCGACAGCGCGCCTCTTTACAGCTTCTTCTAAAGCATTACCTTCGAATTCTTCCTCGAGGATCTTAAGGTCCAGCAAAGCTTCATCGTCGCCGGATTCCTTCAAAAGATCCAGAAGCCTATCCTTACCAGTTGTCATCTTCCTTGTTCTCCGGAATAACTGCCTGCATTGAAGCAATTGCTACTTCAACGATAGGACCGTCAGGCTCCTGGGTCGTGAACTTCTGAAGCCAGAGCCCGGGCTTCGACAAAAGCCTGCAGAACCAGTTCCTGTCGTGGCGTCCGACAAATCTCAGGATCTCATAAGAGATCGAGCAGATGACCGGGATCGCTACAAGTCTGATCGCAACGTTGACCCACGCAGGCTGCGCGCCTGTGAAGATGCCGATGACCGTATAGATGATGATGGAAATGGCAAGAACGTTGAACATAAAGGATGTTCCGCAGCGGGGATGGAATCTTGTCTGCTTCAGTACGTTCTCGACTGTAAGCGGCAGGCCTGCCTCATAGCATGCGATAGTCTTATGCTCAGCGCCGTGATAACGCCATACTCTCTTGATATCCTTAAGCTTGGATGCGAAAACCAGATACAGAAGGAATATGATCAGTCTCAAAAGACCCTCAACAACGCTCGTAAGCGCATTGAACCATGTAAGTTCCCTTAAGTATTCAGGAACGAATTTAAGCGCGATCTCAACCAGAAGTCTCGGAGCAAGAATGAAGAGTCCTACTGACAGAAGGATTCCGACGATAGCAGAGATCGTCATCATGACATTGAAGTGCCTCTCTGCAAACTCATCAAGACGTGACTTCTTCTCGCCTTCCTTCTTCTCATCCGGCTTGCCCTCTTCGGAGATATCGGCAGCCTTCATGAGGGCGCCGGTACCCGTAACGAGCATCTTATAGAATCTTATGCATCCTCTTATGAACGGAACCTTATCGAAATAAGATGTCTTCTCGCTCTGCTTGATCTCTTCAACATAGATCGTGCCGTCGCCCTTCCTTACCGCCATTGCAGTTCTTGAAGGTCCGACCATCATGACACCCTCGATCAGGGCCTGACCGCCGATCGTTGTCTTCTTTACCGGAACGGGGCAGGACTTCTTGCCCTTCTTTTTCGAAGCCTTGGCAGGAGCAGGTGCCGGTGCGCTCTGCTCTTCTGCGATTGCACTTTCCTTAACCTGAGCTGCGGGCTCGATCGCTGTTTCCTCTATCATATCCGGATCGACCGGAACCATATTGCCTTTGTTCTCTGACATATTCTTCCCCCAAATCTAGGCATAATTATTCATTCTGCCTTGGATTATATCATTTAAAACCGCGCGTGATATTACAGAGTAAAGGCAAATTAGCGGTGTGTACGGATTGATAACGTTTTCCCGATAAACAAAAAAGGTTGTCTGCAATAGACAACCTCTTGTTAGCTTTTGTTGAACGAGAATTAAGCCTTTTCCATTCTCTTCTTGAACTTATCAACACGTCCGCCTGTATCAACGAGCTTCTGCTTGCCTGTATAGAACGGGTGGCAGTTGGAGCAGATATCAACTCTCAGATCGCTCTTTGTGGAAAGAGTCTCGAATGTGTTGCCACATGCGCACTTAACTGTGACAAGATGCGTCTTAGGATGAATTCCTTCTTTCATGTCCTTTCACCTCTCAATCAAAGATATGACGCGTAACCAGATTCTCACGTATGTCATACCGGATTCTTCGTGTTAGCCTTGCTATATTACTTGAATAGCAGCGGGTTGTCAATCGGTTGCAAAAGATTTCTTTACGGAGAGGACGAAAGACTTGTTGCTCGTGGTCTTCTCCATAAAGCTGATGACGGCATTTGTAGCCGTGATCGTATCTGCTTCCGCGATCCTTCTTCTGATGAGCCATACGGCATCGAGCTCTTCGGGTGTGAGCAGGAGGTCTTCTCTTCTCGTACCGGACTTGTCGACTGCGATAGCCGGGAAAACTCTTCTGTCGGCGAGCTTTCTGTCCAGAGTGACTTCCATGTTGCCCGTTCCCTTGAATTCCTCGAAAATGACTTCGTCCATTCTTGAACCAGTCTCGATCAAAGCCGTAGCGAGGATCGTCAAGGATCCGCCGTGCTCGATATTACGAGCGGCACCGAAGAATCTCTTAGGTCCGTAGAGTGATCCCGGATCAAGACCGCCTGACAAAGTTCTTCCCGTAGGGTTGATAGTAAGGTTGTATGCTCTTGCAAGTCTTGTCATGGAGTCCAAAAGGATTACTACGTCCTTGCCGAGCTCAACAAGTCTCATTGCTCTCTCGAGAACGAGTTCCGTTACTCTTACGTGGTTCTCGGGGCGCTTATCGAATGTAGAGTAAACTACTTCGCCTGAAATATTCCTCTGCATGTCCGTAACTTCCTCAGGACGCTCGTCGATGAGGAGAACGATAAGTACGCAGTCAGGATTGTTAGCTGTGATTGAATTTGCGACCTTCTGGAGGAGGATCGTCTTACCTGCCTTCGGAGGGGAAACGATCATACCTCTCTGGCCCTTACCGATGGGCGAGAAAAGGTCGATGATCCTTGTGGAAATGTCTTCCTTCTCGGTCTCAAGATCAAGTCTCTCATCAGGATAGATAGCCGTGAGGCTCTCGAACTTGGGACGTCTTCTGATGTTATCGTAGTCATTCTCGATCACGGGAATGCCGTTAACTTCAGTAATGCGCTTGAGCGGAGCATATCTGTCCTTGCCGCGCTTCGGGATCGCAAAGCCCTTGATGTAGTCGCCTCTGCGAAGTCCCATTCTCTTTATCATCTGGCCGGGAACATAAGCGTCATCCTCGCCGGGCAGATAGTTATTTCTGTGAACGAAGCCGCAGAAATCATTCTTGTTGCCTTCATTGTTGTTGATCGCGAGAACGCCTTCGATCTCGATCTCAACGGGAAGGACCACTTCAGGTACTTCCTCCTCAGCCGAAGCAGGAGCTTCCTCAACAGTCTCAACTGTCTTGGTATCCTGACCGGGACCGAATGTGATCTTCCTTCTCTTGGATCTGCCATGCCTTCCCTGGCCCTGTGCCTGCTCAGGCTTCTTCTCTTCAACTTTAGCCTCTGCGGGTGCTTCAGTTGCAGGTGCTTCTGCAGCAGGTGCCTCTGATGCGGGAGCTTCTGCCGGAACCTCAGACGCAGCTGCCTGAGCGACTGCTTCCTCGATAGGTGTGGGCTCAGCTGCCTTTGCTTCCTCAGCGGGAGCATCAGCCTTCTTCTTGGGCTTTCTGCCCCTGGCAGACTTCTTCTCAGCCTTAGGTGCTTCTTCAGCTGCTTCAGCAGGAACCGCTGCCGTTTCAGCAGGCGCTGCCGGAGCTTCTGCTGCCGGCGCGGCTTCTTCAGCCTTTACAGCCTTCTTTCTGCCTCTTGCCGGCTTCTTCTCAGCCTTAGCCTTCTCTTCCTTTGGCTCTTTTGCAGCTTCTTCAGTTATTTTCTTAGCCACTTTCTTCTCCTTCTTCTCTACCTTGATCATGGCATCAGCCAGCTCGTTAGTCTCGAACCTTGCGGTCCTGCCGACATCAACGATCAGCTCGTCCAATGACTTCTGGTTCTCAGTACTCTTAACGGGTTCCGGAAGAGGAGCTGCCTTCATAGTAAAATCTTCTTCAGCAAGGTCAACGGCAGTAATATCACCGATGTCCTTTGCGCCTGTGATGGCCATGAGGAGCTCATCTCTTGTCTTTGATTCTGCTTCTTCCGGTGTGAAATCACCGAAAGCAACAGCTATCTGTCTCAAGTCAGAATCTGTCTTGGAATTCAAATTGTCAAAATCGTCCATAAACGCCTTTCGAAAAATGTAATGATCGCAAATCTGTTATATGCCTATACGCAGTAATACTTAAATGGGATATCAAACTTCAAACGTAAAAGGAAAATATCGAAATATAAAGAATGCGCGCCGGGGACTTCACCCGACGCGCATAATATAACATTTGTTATAGTTTCAGTCAATCAAATAGGTTTTAGTTATCAGAAAGTGCCGCAAATTTATCCATCATGTCGAGCGCCTTACCTGTACCGATTACAACGCAGGAAACAGGGTCCTGTGCGAGGTATACGTCGATACCGATCCTGTTGGACAGCATGTGGTCAAGACCGTAGAGCATAGCGCCGCCGCCCGTCATAACGATACCTCTCTGTGAGATATCAGCCATGAGTTCCGGAGGTGTTCTCTCAAGAACGTTGTGTACGGCCTCAAAAATCTGTGTGATAGGCTCTTCCAATGCTTCGAGCATCTCTGTGGAAGATACCGTAACTGTTGAAGGAAGACCCGTGATGATGTTTCTTCCCTGAACGTCCAGTGTGAGCTCCTCGTCTCTCGGATAAGCGCAGCCGATCTCGATCTTGAGCTTCTCTGCCGTCTTCTCACCGATGAGGATGTTATGTCTCTTACGAACGTGCT
>Ga0247608_10007461_pt1 | contig 11214 bp, 25 predicted proteins | sample 176DNAGHGlowgp2_FD_193490 | JGI IMG/M metagenome (GOLD analysis project Ga0247608, IMG submission 193490) | Sheep rumen microbial communities from Palmerston North, Manawatu-Wanganui, New Zealand - 1766 DNA GHGlow gp2 | ecosystem: Host-associated > Mammals > Digestive system > Stomach > Rumen ... | reverse complement strand
AAAAGGACATCTACAACATCTGCACCATCCAATGAACCATCTTGAACAGCCGTAAGCAATTTTTCCTTAATGTTATCCATTTTTTACATTCTCCTGTTATAAAATGTGAATTTTCTTTTATGTATTAAAAATTATAATTATATTTAAATATAATAAATAATATACAATTTGTAAATGGTATAGAGAAATTAAAACAAAAGAAGTTCTTAAATTATTATATGTTAAATATAAAACTTTAAGTAGATGTGTGTAAGATAATAAAAATTTCATATATATATACAATAAGACCTTTATAAGGTAATAAATGAAAACGATAAAACTGGACATAATTAACAATGTAGATATACTTAACGAGATAAGGATATATAACAATATCCTCAGGATGTCTTATAATCGTTTTTATGATGGCCTGGAAGAAAAAGAAGTAAGAAATGCAGTAAAATCGTTTTTCATTGAAAACTGCTGGTTTATGCAATGTGCTATTAAAGATGCCAAGGCATTATATTCAAGCAACAAAGAAAAACAGATTATTTTTGGCGGAAAATATAATCTAAAACAGTATTTAACAAGAAAAATTGATAAACTTACATTCAAGTATAACAGGATGTCACCTATTACAATACAAGGTGAGCAGCAACATAAAGGAAATAGACTGTTTTTATTTAACTTTAATGAAAATAAATTAATTTTTAAGAAAAATCGTAAAGAACACAAAGAGATTTTCTTCAAATCATTAAATAAAAATCTAAAATCTGAACTTAGGATTGTACAGGAACTAGCTGAACAAAATAAAATAGCAGTAACTGTTAAATTCAACGATAAACATTGCTGGATTTCTTATGATGAAAGTATAATATATCAAGAAAAATACAAAAACCTGAAAGAAAATAGAATTCTTGGTATAGACTTGAATCCTAACTACATAGGTTTATCTATAATAGAATTTAAGAAAAACGAAGAATTTGAAGTATTGTATAAACAAGTTTTCGACTTATCTGAACTTACAAAGAAAAGCGGAAAATCAACTGACAATAAGAAATCTAAATATCTCACTAATAAGTTGAAGCACGAAACTATTGCTATAGCACATAAAATTGATTCATTGGCGAATGTATGGAAATGTAAGAAAATAGCAATAGAAGACCTTTCTATTAAACCTAAAGACCATAAGAAAGGCAAGGAATTTAATCGTTTATGCAACAATAAATGGGAAAGATCCCTATTTGTTAAAAAATTAAAGATGCTTGCAAATATCCATAGATACAATATAGTAGAAATCAATCCTGCTTATAGTTCAATGGTAGGAAACATTGTCTATGGAAATGAAAATACTCCTGATATGGTAGCAGCAAGCATAGAGATAGCACGCAGAGCATATAAAAAGTATGAAAAAGGATGGTTCTATCCGAAATTCAACATTCAGTTCCTAAATGAGCAATGGAAGCAAACATTAGGTTCGGTGGAAAATTGGAAAGAATTATTCTCACGAATCAAAGAATCTAAACTGAAATATAGATTCCTGCTAGTGGATTATGTAAAAAATGCAGTCTTTAGTAAAAATTATGAAAAATTTAATTGGAAAGTATATACTTTTCAATAATTGTATATAGTTTTTATATTTTATAGACCATAGCACAATCAACATACATAAGGTTATAATTCAAATATTTTGAATCTACAATTACTGGATCTTCATCTTTTTGATGAGATGTAGTTGTATAATCAAAGATACTATATTTTGGTCTTCTTTTGAAGTAATTCTTTGTTGCTGGAATATCAACAAAATTTATGCTACTATGACCAAAAGTCATATTGTACTGCTTACAGATCTCTTTAATTTCTTTCCAATACATATAAGTTTTAAAAACCTTGTAGTTTTAATCTCTGTGGTATTACTACCTTATAGTTACATTCATCACAACAGATCCCATCTTTAACAGGTGCAGCGTTGTGACCATAACCTAGAAATTTATTGCCACATAGACAACATATCTGATATTGATCTTTCTTCATTACGATCTTCATAGTTTACTCTTGTTTAATTTCGTTAATTTTAACAACATCATTTATTTCACCGATGAAAATCTTATCTCCTGGTGATACACCATACCAATCACCTCGTTCATTACATATATTTCTTACCAGCGTTAATTTGCTTTTCGCTGCATTCAAAGTAGCATAATGGGTGGCTTGACTAAGATCATCAATCCATAAACCACCCATACCCTTTGAACCCCAGTAACGAATAGTATTATTTTTACTAGATTCTAAACACAAAACCCAAGTTTTTAATTTTTCTTCAATCATTTATTTTACCCTTCCTTTTCAAACTTCTTCTTCAGTCTGAGATACTGTTCGTATTCTTTTTGTTCTACTTTTTCTTGTCTTGCCTTCTCGGCTTCTTCCTGACGCTTATACTCTTCTTCCTTCTTTTTCCTGTCATACTCAACTATTTCGTTGATTTTCTCGTCTGTCATAGTCAAAAGACTTTTACAAAAATTGCATTCCGTACTACCTTCTTCGTCATAGAAGTCTAAACCCAAATGTAATTCTTTATCTTCTTGTGTATTTTCGATGAAGTCTTCCTTGTCATAAGAATCAAGATTCCAATATCTAAAGTCTGGAACAAACTTACTTATGATGGGACCGCTAATGCAATGCAGCGCATGGCTAATCTGGATAATCCTGTTCTTAATCTTGTTGTCAAGGTCTATATACTGTTCAATTTCTTCCTTCGTCATTTCAAGATCTCCTTTCTACTTGAAGCATTCATCCTGACATTGCTTGATGTCTGAATTCGGGATTAAATTCCAGCACTGTTCTATGCATGTCTTAACAGAATCAGATTCGTGTGCATCGTTCTTTATCACTGTCACTCTAATTGTATCAGTCTTGATCATCAGATTCTCCAACTTGACCTTGACAGAATCATACTTGTGTTGTTTCTCAATACTGTCTTTCTGCCAGTCAATGTAATCCTTCTTGCAACCTAGACTCGTATCTCCATTATCAATGCATTTTGGCCTATCTTCCATCATCGCATGATAGTCATTTTCTATCATTTGTTCACTGCTTGGTGTACAGCTAACAAATAACCCGATGAACAATACAGTAGCAGCTACTCCAATACAAAAACCAAGCGAATCACCGTCAAGAAGCACCGTCATCGACAATGAAACGGCACAGAATACAGTTACTGCACCTATAATCAGAATGGTCATAAAAATGATAGTTGTCATAGTTCTAAGTTCTCCACAATATATCTACAAATATATAAAAAACTTTGATTGCTGTCAATGACTATTTTGTAAATTTTTATATATAATCACTCAAAATCCTTCTCTATTTTCTCTAACTTATTCTTAAACTGTAATTCTTTATATAAATCCAATATTCTGTAACATGCCTTTTTCAGGTCATCAATTGTAGGTTTTTCTTTTACATCATATAAATCCCAAAAATTTGCTACTTGCCCAATTGAATCAATTGGCGTTAAATAACCATTATCTTCATTTATAATCAATCCATGTGGATAATATAATTTATCTTCAGATTTTGAATACCTTACAAGCATATGACTACATTTTTCAGTTATTATATCCCCACCAATTTCTATGATTCTTCCATCAGAATATATTTTTTCTCTATTAGGGAAAATCTTCTGTAAATCATGTAAAGCACTTGAAATATCCATCTAAAAATCTCCCTCAATCTTGGCTAATTTTCTACGAAGTGATTTTTCCTTTTCTATTCTAAATACTTCACTAATACATTCAATTAACTTCTTTAACTTCCAACCATTTACATTTTCTGCTTCACGATAAGGTGACTTATAGACAAAGTACCCATGAAGATCATATACAAAAAGCATGTAATTCCCATTGAATGAAAATAATACATGATTATACCAATATGTAGTCTTCTCTGTTAATTTCCCACCAAACATCATATGAATTCGTTTCACTAAATCCTGATTTTCTAATTCTGGATTTATAAAACTACTCAATTCCCGTTCCAATTCTTCATCAGTAAAAATCATAACTAAAAATCCTTTTCAATCCTATTCAACTTCTTAATCATTTTTTGTTCTTTAATCTGTATATTCAATCGCTTTATATTCAATAATACTTCTTCTACAGTACATTCTTTTAATGTCTTCATTTCCCATACTGCACTCCAACTCCAATTAAAGTAAGATTCTTCATCAATAAACGATTTCCTATACTTTATATCTGTCATATTTTCATAACTACAATCAACTACTTTTACATAACTTTCATTATACTTTATACTCGCTATCCATTCATGTTTACCCCAAAATCTATCTCTTTTTATCAGTAAACCTTGGGTCCTTAATGTTTCCCGTAATTCTTGATTTTCTTCTAGAGTCATAGTATATTTCCTTGATATTTGGCTTTAAGTTCTAATTCTGGAAATTTTTTGTTTAGCTTATGGCAAATACTCATAAAATGATTATCATGTCCTCCATTAAAACCATTTATACTATCATAAATTCTATTTAACTTTTTTCGGAAATCTGTATCGTCTATGTCTAGTTTTTCCAATTTTTTATCTATCTTATAAAATTTAACAGGTGAAGGCCAATACTTTACTGAACAATAATAATGTACCATTTCATGAACTAAGACACTTTTAAAAAATTTATTTCCTTTGTTTACTGTATCAATATGAATCATTATATAAGGCTTCTTTTTTGTATGATTTTTTAAATTGTATGTAAATCTATATTGCCCCCAAAAATTATGAACTTTGCTTGTAGTTATTTTTATGGGGATTAAATCCAATTCATCATTAAAATATTTTTTATCACATTCTTGAAACAATGTATCATATTCATTCGTGTAATAGAAATTACATATATGAAGTCTATAAAGTAAATTAATTATAAATCTCATACAAAATCCTTCTCAATTTTCTGTATTTTCTGCTTGATCAATAGATTCTTTATCATTAAATCTATATTACCTACTGCATTCAAAACTTCATCCAAATCAAAATCTTTCATTAGTCTGTAATCCCAAATTTCTTCCCAGCTACCTTTTATGCCTTTACGATACTTCATTCTATTCATAGACTCATATGAACAATCTACAATCGTCATTATATCATCACCATATGGAATTGGAATAAAATTTCTAAATTCTTCAGGTACTTTAATTTCTGCTACAAATTCATCTGGATTAATATAACCACTATCCTTAATGATATACCCAGCTTTCTTTAACTTTCTTTTTAACTGCCTGTTTTCTTCCAATGTCATATTAGAAATCCTTCTTCAACTTCTCTAACTTCTGCTGGATCTTTAATGTCTTGTATTTCTTCACCAATTCATTCACAGCCTTCTCAAATCCCTCTACTTCTTCATATAAATCACATGTAGAATGAAAATCCTTAAATTTCCCATTCTCAAATCCTATATCTGGCCACATCATTGCCCATCCACCTGTATTCCATACACTAATCATTTCTCCTTCTATATTTCCACTTACTACCCCATCATTATAAATCTTTACTTCTACTCCATACCTTTCCAATGTGGCCTTATATTCATTCGTACCAATCATTTTCTAAAACCATTCTTTTTCTTTTCACCATTCCACTGTAAGCTTTCTCACTGGACGAATACTTCTACCAAATCCAGGACATCCACTTCTCTGATCATATTCTTCTTCATCATCACATTGACTGACCTTAAATCCTTCCTTAAGGAAAATCTCTACAATAGAACGATATTCCGGCGCAGTAATTTCTATTTCTTCTATCTTGTTATCTACACTATAGGAAAACTTATATTTATCCCAAGAACAAAGGTTTGCCACCACAAAAGTAATTGTCTCAGACTTCGTATCTTTTGCAAACAAATAATTAGATAATTTGGATTTGATTCTTTCCTCAATAATGTGTACTACCTTAAGAACAACATCATTGTCCCGCCGCAGTTCTTCCTCATGCTTGATAATCGTTTGTTCCTGAATGTTACGGATTTCGTTGATAAAAGACATATTATATACCTCCATTGTTTTTAATATAATATACATTTTTATACAGTTTCAGTCAATCCAAATTGCTATTTTTCTTGTATATTATTTTTTACAATATATCCAAAACTGTCAGATTTCCAAATGTAAACTTCTTTTTACAAGATTCACACATTAAAGGCCTTGAAAATCCAAAATATAGCAATTTTCGGTCATGAAAACTGTAAATAAATACCATAGGGCATTTTCTACACATTTTTCGCTGATGAAGGTCCCTCCCGAGAGGGCTGGGATTGAATCTCGGTCTCAGTCAAATTTTGGTTCGTTCATAAAGAAAGTTTTCAGGTATATAAAATATTCTAATAGTTTTTCAGATAATCAGGTGTGAATATGGTAGTTAATCTTTTTTATTAGCAGATAAACTAATAAAACTGGATATAGCACATAAATCAGCAAAACCAAATATAATACAAAAAATATTTCCCCAATTAATATACACTGACCAGCTAAAACCAATTATAAGTATTATATTTCCTAATATAGAATTCCAAAGAAAGTCATAAAATGCTGTATTTTTTCTTTCTGTTTCTTGTACTTTATGTCTATATAATTCTTTATTACTTATTTGAAGAATTAATATATCAGCTATAAAGAACTTTCCAAGACAAAAACTACCCGAGCATATAATAATTAATAATGGTATAAACGCCCATCCATCTTTTTCCGAAAGTACACGATTAAGTGCATCTATAGGGTTTGGATTAGCAGTAATAGCAAAAAGTACAATAGGAAAGATAAAATAAACTATCCACATTATTTTTGAATTGAAGATTTTATATAGCATTTGTTAGTTCTCCTTATTCTTTATTCAAAGTCATTTTCTAGATTCCTTAGTTTAATTTGTAATAAAAAGTTCTTAATATGTTTATCGTATTCTTTTTTAGAAGGGATATATGGGAAATAGTAGGTATATCTATGGTTTAGGTTATCTCTAAGTTTATAGCAATCTTTTAATGTAATAGTGGTAGCATATGCAGTTATGGTATAGATTCCTTTATTCTCTATATACTGAAGTCCATAAGAGAGTTGTTTATTATAGAAAGTTTCAGCAGTAAAAAACGGGCAAATTCATAATCAGGTAAAGTCATCATCAATGTCTTGGAATTTCTGTTTAAGTTTCTTCTGTTTTTGTAGTAGGAAGTATTTGTTGATTGTATAGATGGAATTGTTGATGGCTTTGTTGATTTTCTCTAGATTGTAGATGGAACATTCTTCGTCAGATGGAAGAATTATTTCATTCAAGATAGTAGAAGAGCCGTAAATGGTGTAGTTGTAAAGTTTGATGATTGAAGGATTTCGTGTGGTGTTGATTAGGTTAAATTTATCTGAAGATGTTTTTGTGTACTGGAGATAGCGATGGCCAGCAAATACAATCTCTTGTAGATTGTATTTGAATTTGAGTTCAGCAAAAAGAGATTTGTTGTCTAGTTCAAAGCTCATATAAAATCTTTTTCAATTATGGAAAGTTTATGGTTGATTTTGAATTGTTTGAAGTCTTCAATTATGGTAATGATTTTTTGTTCAAGTTCTTCAATAGAATCTGGCCCAAATGGGTTATCTGTTTCTTCCTTCACATTATAACGCATATAGTTGAAAGTCTTTGGGATGAATTGATTTTTGCTATATGGTCTAAAGTTTATGAATGATTTGTATTGTCCTTCGGGAAAGTATCTAGCCCAGTTATGGATAGAGAAAGTAGCATCGTGATAAAGGAATCTATATGTTAGGTCACCAGCCTCAACGAACTTTAGACCATATTTATTGGCTATTGATTCTAGTTGTTCAAAAGTGAAGATCATTGGAAGTCCTTGTCAATTTTCTTGATTTGTTTTTGTATAGCCAAGTTTTTCATTATTGGAATGATTATTTTGAGATTGGCAATTATCTTGTTTTTGTCAGAAAAAGCATATTCATGTGCTTGCATAGAGCCAGTTGATTGTTTTGTTAGAATATAGAGATGTCCCGTTTCAGTGAGTTTCCATACTGGAATGAGAGAATTTGGAATGAAACCACATATAAACTTAAACTTATCGCCATAGTCCTTAACCAATGGTGTATAAGATTTAAGAAGTTCAAGAGTTTCATTATAGTTCATAGTTAGAAGTCCTCTTTAATTCTATCCAATTTATCTACAATCAACATTTCTTTATATCGTTTTTCGTATTTTGTTATATCAAGATTCGGATTCTGCTTGAATTCTTTGAGTAGATGTATAAAATGGTTATAGCAATTAGTTAGTCCAATTGGAACAGTAACATCACACATTATAACTTCGGGATACATAATTTGAATGGAATATGCCATAAAGAGTGGAACATCTTCTTCATGTCTGCTAGTCCACATAATAGAGCCGTGGTTTACAAGCTTGGTATTATCCCAAACAAAACGAATTGTGCTGGGTGTATATTCAGGCTTAATTTCGTCCTTAAAAATGTACCAAACTTTATCAACCAATTGCATATTTAAAAATCCTGTTTGATACCATCCAATCGCTTAGCAATAAGTTCTACTTTGATCTGTTTTTGTATTCTCTTGATTAGATTATGAAATTTTCTAGTGGTGTAATTGTTTATATTGTAAGTTCTTTTATTAATGATTACAAATTTACCAGATTTTGTTTTTCGTAGTTTAGTATATACAGTGATAAATGAATTTTCATAAGCAATTAATTTATTTGGGAAAATATAATCTTTACAATCCCAGAATTCAGAATTGTCTTCAAATAATACATCTATCCAATTGTCAGATTCTTCTTCTACTATAAGGCCATAGGATTTTGCTATATCTTTCAGTTCAGCAACAGTCATTTAGAAATCCTTTTCAATTGAGTTCAATTTCATTTTTTGCTCATAGTTTTTAAAATTTTTAATTGAAGTTTTGATTATGCTAGAAAGGTATTCTTCTGTTAATTCTTCAATTTCATTACCAGAGAATAAAAACTTAGTACCGCCATCGAACAAAGCACCATTTTCATTTTCAAAGAATTCGTCATATATTACTATTCTACTGTGTGATTCAACTTTAATCAATGCATAAGGATTATCAAAATCTTGTCTATTCCATAATGGAGATTCACTATTGTAAGTATAACTAAACGCACCATATTTTGATGGTGTTTTAATCAATCCATACGATAAACAAATTTTTTCAAAATCCAAAAAATTCATTATTAGATCTCCATAATGTCTTCAACGATTAGACCTTCCTTATTTGCAATTTCGTTCAACTTGGATTCTGCCTCAAATAGAGAATGTACTGTGACTTTGATGGATCTGCAAGAATTTCCATCAACCAAAAGACCGATATAGTTTTTCATTTAGCCTTCCCTCATAATAGTTTCATTGTAATCTGTTATCTTTTTTATTAACGAGCGGTTTACCACAGCATGGGCAGTGGGTGAATGGAATTGAGATAAAATTACCATCAATGCCATATAGTTCAATTGAGCATTTAAGAAGATCGCAAGTAATAGTAGCTGTCCTTTCATTATCCGTCCAATACCCAGTGAATTGGAGTGGTGTTTTCTTTGTGATGTTTTTGAGATTATCGCACAGTTTACACATATTACATACCTCTTACTTGAAAATGAGATAGTATATTACATAGAACCAGCCAAATAGTCCATGCAGAATAGCCCATCCAATGGAATGATTGGCAGACCAGCTCAAGACTACAGCAATAACTGTACCAAGGCCAATGCCACCACAACATCCAGTAGAATTGTTAGTAGAATTGTTCATAGTTTGTACCTCTTTGATTTTGTAACAACAAATATAGATTATTCCAATTCTTTTGTCAAACGATAAACTGCATTTTTAGGTAAAATTTTGTTTACAATCTCATAAATAGTGTATGGAATTTAGAGATTTTATGTTAAATAAAGTTTACATCAACGAATCTGTCAAAAAGGGTGATTTTGTGGCTGGAGAGAAAGGTGGGGAGCCTTATTTTGACCTGCCAAATGATTACACATACGATGATGCAAGACAGTGGTTCTGCGATGCTGTAGTTGGAAAGAAGAATCTAGATTTGGATGCTATCTGGGAAAATTACATTTCTGCTGCTAGAAAGCATCAGTTTGAGAGAACATACAATAAGTTTGAGAAATACAAGCAAGGAAAATCCATAAAGTTGTATCGTGGAATCGTATTGAATGGTAATAGTGAAGTAGAACTGGATAAGCCAGGAGAATGCTGGAGTTTCAGTAGCAAGAAAGCAATGGATTGGGCTAATGACATCTGGGATAAGATGGTCTATGACCACATTGTAAGCAATAGTGAAATTGAAGATTGTGACAAAGTAATCTTGTTTGGTGAAACCACATTGGATAACTGCAGATTACCATATAGCATTTGGTTGGCAGGACGATTTGAAAGACCTGAATGGGAAGTAAGGGTAAAGGACGAATCTAAAGTCAAAATTATAAAGACAATGAAGTTGGATTAGTAAGATGGCTGATTTTGCTCAGGAATTTAGTAAGTTGTTCAAGAATGGTTGTGGCCCAGTTACAGATTGGACTAAGCCAAGACTATTTGACGGTTTAAATAATGACTGTTATCGGAGCAGAAGTTGCTTTAATGTCAAGTTTAACATCTGAATCATACCGGAAAATTCCGGATTTACAGTTACATACTTCGTGAAAGAACATGATACGAAATTTGACCCATTGCTAGGCGAAGATCAGTTGGAAAACATTTCCAGGAGATTTGAGTTACAGGTCTACGCAGAGAACATTCCACAGTTACAAAAACAATATGCTATTATGGGCATGCAGTACACCGAGCTTGTGGAAGTCCAGTGTACGATTCAGCATTTTGCTGAAGCTTCTCGTTATGACTGGAAAACAGAAAATCCAACAGCATACGAAAGCATTGTGCCAAAGATCGGGGATTTGCTTTATTTTAAGTTCAATGATTTGTACTACGAAGTATTGAATGTAAAGGAGTTTGCGGAAGGAACAACATTCTTGGGTACACCAATCACATACAAGTTCAATCTAAGGGTCTGGAGAAATAGTCATGAGAATGTGGATGAACTTAGCAACAATGATGATAATATGGAACATTTGAGAAGTTATGTTGAATTGGGTGAGACTTTCAATGTTGATTATGACATGGGAGAACACGAACAGCAAGAGATACATCCTGAATACAAT
>Ga0247608_10007454_pt1 | contig 11220 bp, 8 predicted proteins | sample 176DNAGHGlowgp2_FD_193490 | JGI IMG/M metagenome (GOLD analysis project Ga0247608, IMG submission 193490) | Sheep rumen microbial communities from Palmerston North, Manawatu-Wanganui, New Zealand - 1766 DNA GHGlow gp2 | ecosystem: Host-associated > Mammals > Digestive system > Stomach > Rumen ... | reverse complement strand
ACGCCACCGGCGTAGACCGCTATCTGGGCTGCACCCAGGTAGGTGTAGTCGAGCAGGAAGTAAAGACCTGCCACGCCCAACAGGACAAACAGCATGAACGTTGCTGCCCTCATGATTCGCGTTGTCGTCACGCACAGCAGGGCTGATGCCAGGATGACGACGGCGAGAATAGCAAACATGATTGTATTTCCCATAGTCCTTTACTTGGTTTTAGTATTAAACTTTCCTACCTCAAACGCGGCACCGCCATCGATGAGATTGGGCAGCGAGCCACCCTTGTACACCTCCTTGTCGAGGTGGAGCACAAGCTTGCTACGGTCGAAGACTGCGTTCTCGAAGTCGTTGGTGAACGCTATGGCGTCGAAGTTGCAGGCGTTGGTGCACAACTGGCAGAACATGCAGTCGCCCAGGTCGTACTGGTAGTCGTCGAGCAGGCGCTTCTTCTTGCCCGTCTCCGGGTCTTCTGCCATGTGGCTCACTATCTTGATGGTGCCGTTGGGGCAGGCCTTCTCACACAGCGTGCAAGCCGTGCACTTGTAGCTCCCGTCTTCGTTGCGCTTGAAGACGAGCCGCCCGCGGTGGCGCTTGGCCACGTGGAGCGTGGTCTTACGGTTCTCGGGATACTGCTCTGTCGACTTGTTGGTGAAGAAGTCCTTGAAGTATTCCTTCCAGGTCACCTTCATGCCCGTGGCAAGGGTCTTCAGGCCGTGGCCGAGATTTCCGAAATATGAATTGTTTGTTTCCATTGCTATACCTTATTTAATATAAAAGCCTAAAGCCACCACAACGGTCATCAGCACCAGGTTGATGAGCGAAAGGGGCATGAGATACTTCCATTCCAGCTTAAGTATCTGGTCTATGCGCAAGCGGGGGAAGGTCCACTTCACCCACATCAGCAGCCACACCAGGGCAAAGGTCTTGCCCAGGAACCAGACGATGCCGGGAATGTAGTCCATCACCTGGTCGAAGGCCTCCACGCCGATGTTTACCGGCGCCCAGCCCCCCAGGAACACTGTAGCGGCAATGCCAGCGATGATGAAGAGATTGAGAAACTCGGCCAGGTAGAAGTAGCCGAAGCCCATGCCGCTGTACTCCGTGTGGTGTCCAGCGGTAAGCTCGCTCTCAGCCTCGGCCATGTCGAACGGGCCGCGGTTGGCCTCGGCATTGCCTGCGATGAGAAACACCAGGAAAGCGATGATGGCTGGCAGGTGACCCTGGAAGATGAGCCACTTCCAGGGGCCGGTCTGCGACTCGACGATGCCCGACATCTGCATGGTGCCCGTGAGTATGACGGCCGTGATGAGGCAGATGCAGAGCGACAGCTCGTAGCTCACCATCTGCACGGCAGCACGCATGGCCGACACCACCGAGTACTTGTTGTTAGAGCCCCATCCGGCAAGGAAGATGCCCACCACGCCAATCGACGAGATGGCCGTGAGCAGGAAGATGCCCACGTTGAAGTCGAGCACCGTGGCACCGTTGTTCCAGGGCAGGAAGGAGAAGGCTCCCACCGAGCCGATGATGACCAGTATGGGGGCCACGGCATAGAGCAGCTTGTCGGCCTTGTCGACGAAGAATATCTCCTTGATGAGCATCTTCAGCACGTCGGCAAACACCTGCAGTAGTCCCCAGTATCCCACACGCATGGGCCCCAGTCGGCACTGGAAGTAGGCACACACCTTGCGCTCCATGAATATCAAGACGATGGCGATCAGGGCATAGCCCACAAGTATGGCCGCCCCCACCAGTACGCACTCAATCAATATTGCCAGCCAGTCGGGACAGCCAATGGTCACCCTGAGCAGCTGGTCGAACCAATTAGTTAAAATTGAGAAATCAAACATATTCTTTTTTACCGTTTTACTGTTGTGCTACTCTACTGCCTTTCCCTATCCTACCCTTGCCATCTGTTCATAAGTAAGAATGACGGGGCTTGAAGTCGTCAGCCAGTCGAACAGCCCAACAGTGCTGTCACATTATCTGTCAATATCGGGTATCACAAAGTCGATGGCTGCTCCCGTAGCCACGAGGTCGGCAATCTTCTGCCCACGCAGCATGGTGTCGAGCGCGCCGGTGAGCGACAGGCCCATTGGGCGCATCTTCAGCCGGTAGGGACTCTTGTCGCCTCGCGAGTCGAGATAGACGCCAAACTCACCGCTGGCTCCCTCAACCGAGAAGTACCACTGTCCCTCGGGCACTTTGATGATGGGCTTCTGCTTGACGTAGAAGTCGCCCTGAGGAATGTTGTCTATGAGCTGCTCGATGATGTTGAGGCTCTGGTACATCTCACTGATGTGGCAGGTGTAGCGGTCCATGGTGTCGCATCCGGTCATGATGACCTGCTCCCACTCCACTTTGTCGTACATGGCGTAGGGATGGTTCTTCCTCACGTCGTTCTTCCAGCCGGCGGCGCGCCCGGCAGGGCCGGTCACTGCATAGCTGATGCAGTCGTCGAGCCCCATGGGGCCCACCTTCTCGAAGCGGTTGTGGGTGATAATGTTGTCGCCGAACACGTCGACATACTCCTGAATCATGGGCCGCAGGTACTTCACCAAGTCCTTGACGTTTTTCACGAAGTTGGGGTCTATGTCGTCCTGCAACCCGCCTATGCGGTAGTAGTTTTGTATGAGCCTGCCGCCAGTAGTCTCTTCCATGCAGTTGAGCACGTGCTCACGGTCGCGCATGGAGTAAAGGAAGGCTGTGAGTGCGCCCATGTCCTGTGCGCAGCATCCCACGTAGAGCAGGTGGGAGTCGATGCGCTGCAGCTCGTCCATGATGGTGCGTATGTACTTGATGCGGTCGGTGAGTTCCACGCCCATGCCCTCCTCGATGACACCCACCAGTGCGTGGCGGTGCATCATGGCGCTCAGGTAGTTGAGCCTGTCGGTTAGCGCAAGGGTTTGGGGATAGGTCATGGTCTCGCACATCTTCTCTATGCCGCGGTGTATGTAGCCCAGGTGGGGGTAGACACGCTTCACGGTCTCGCCGTCGAGCACGGTCTGCAGCCTGAGCACGCCGTGGGTGGAGGGGTGCTGGGGGCCGATGTTGACCACGTAGTCATCGGCAGTGAACAGCCTGTTCTGCTTTGAGTGCAGCTTGCCATCGCTGTCGAGGTAGAACTCAAGACCGTAGTCGGTTTCGTCGTCGTCGGCCAGTGTGTAGCTGTCGTTGAACCGCCAGTCCTTTCTGAAGGGGAATCCCTTGAAGTCGTTGCGGAGGAACAGTCGGCGCATGTCGGGATGCCCCAGGAAGACGATGCCGAAGAAGTCGTAGACTTCTCGTTCGAGCAGGTCGGCCACTCGCCAGATGGCTGACACGGTGGGCAGGTAGTACACCTGCTCGTCGTTGGTGTCGCACATGCGCTCCAGCACGCCGTCCTGCGTGCACGTCTGGCTCTTGGCCAGCATCTTCACGCTGCACCGCTCGTGGGTGTCGCTATTTTCAAGTATGTAGATGCACCCCAGCCCTTCCTCGGGGCCGAAATCCTCGCCCACGATGGTGACTAAGTAGTCGAAGTGCTTCTTTTGCTTGAGGCTCTGCATTTCCAGAGCAAACTTGTCGAAGTCGAATGTTATGAAGTCTAATTTCATTTCGTGCCCTCCTCTGCTTTGGTTGACAATTGTTTGACAAACTCCTCGGGCACGCTCGTCACCACGATGGGATTGCGGCGGTTGTCGCCCAGCCGACGGGCTACAAGCTCTTCGTTCGACACGCCGAGCTGGCGCTCCTCACTGTTCTGCTTGTGGTTGGCACCACCGAAGAATTTCTCTATCTTCACCTTGCGCTGTAGCTGCATCATGCCATACATGATGGCCTCCGGGCGCGGCGGGCAGCCAGGAATGAACACGTCGACGGGCACAATTTCCTCTATGCCCTTCACCACATGGTAGCTCGACTTGAAGGGTCCGCCAGAGATGGCGCATCCTCCCACGGCAATGACGTACTTAGGCTCGGCCATCTCGTCGTACAGGCGCTTCAGGGCGGGTGCCATCTTGTGGGTGATGGTTCCGGCGCACATGATGAGGTCGGCCTGTCGTGGAGAGTTGCGCGTCACCTCGAAGCCGAAGCGGGCAAAGTCGTAGCGGCTGCATCCGCAGGCCATGAACTCAATGCCGCAGCACGACGTGGCAAAGGTGAGCGACCACAGGGAGTTGGCCCTTCCCCAGTTGATGAGCTTGTCCAGCGAGCCAGTAATCACGTTCACCCCACCCTCGTGGAGTTCGTCTACGAGTTTCTCCAGCGACTCGTTGTCTTTCCATTCGTCGTAGGGTATACTCTTGATTTTGGGTTTCATTTCCATTCCAGCGCTCCTTTCCGCCAGGCGTAGGCCAGGCCCAAAACCAAAACTACCAGGAAGAAGCCGATGCTCAGCAGCGCTGCCGCACCGAAGTCCTTCACCACGACTGCCCATGGATAGAGAAACATTGTTTCCACATCGAACATGAGAAACAAGATGGCGAAAAGGAAGAAGCCCACGTGAACCGGCAGCCACGACGTGCCGTGAGTGGGAATACCGCACTCGTAAGGCTCGCCTTTGAGCTTGCTGTAGGATCGCGGGCCAATGAGCTTAGCAACGACGTAAGCCCCCGCCACCAGTGTAATGGCCGTCAGCAAGACGGTAATTAACAAAGTAAAATCCATAGAATTATTTTAATGTTATAACAATTATTCCTGAATTGTCCTGCCATTAGCTATCGACCGTTCGAGCCGCCGACAGCACGTGAGCACAGCCAGGCTTACCTGCCAGCAAAGCAGCCAAGGCAGCCTGCGCTCTCTTTTGGCGCTGCAAAGGTACAAAATCTTTTGCAAATAAAGTGCATAAACTTAAAAAAAATTAAGCGCCCTTGCCACCTACCTCAGTCTCAGGCCCTGGCCTATGCGCAGCTCGTCGGTTGGCTTCATTTTGTTGAGCTTGTAGAGCGACTTGAGCCTGATGCCAAATTTCTGGGCAATGGAATACATCGAGTCGCCCCGCTTGGCGTAGTACAGGTGGTCCTTATACTCCTTGGGGGCACGCTTCTGCTTCTTCTTGAGCCAGACTATCTCTCCCTCCACCAGGCGGTCGTTGCGGTCGCGCTCGTTGTAACGGGCTATCTTCTTGTAGCTTACGCCTATTTCCTCGCCAATAGCTTTAAAACTGTCTCCCCGTCGGGCCTTGACGTAGTAGTTCTTGTTGTAGATGCCTATGGCATGGAGCGTAGCCTGTCCCTGGGCGGGCATGTCCTTGGCGTGCTCCACCATGAGCTTGTCGTATTTCGACTCTTGGTCGTAGCGGTAGAGCTTATAGAGCTGTATGAGGTCTATGAGCAGGCTGGCGTATTTGGGATTGGTGGCATATCCGGCAGCTTTCAGCCCTTTGGCCCATCCCTGGTAGTCGGTGGGCTTGAGGCTAAACAGCGAGCGGTAGCGCTCGCGCTCGGCCAGGAAGCGTGAGTGGTCTTCAAACGACTCATAGGGCGTGCTGTACACCCGGAAGCACTCGCCGTTGGCATCGTCGTTGTGGTGCATGGTGGCCCCGTCCCAGCCGTGACACTTTATGCCGAAGTGGTTGTTACCCTTCACGGCCAGGTCGCTCCTGCCCGCCCCACTCTCGAGTATGCCCTGCGCCAGGGTAATCGAGGCGGGCACCTTCCACTTCTGCATCTGCTCTATGGCTATGTCCTTATACTGGTCTATGTACTGCTGGTAGTGCTGGTTCCACTTCGACTGCGCCAACAGGGCCAGCGGAGCCAGCATGGCTACGACTAAAAGGGTGCGTTTCATCTCTCTGGTGCCTATTTTTCGTGCAAAGTTACGATTTAGCGAGAACAAAACAAAGAAAATCTCGCTTTTTTTGCCGAGCGCGAGCAATTTCGCCATCTTCCAATGGCAAAGGTACAACAAAAAGAGCGAAGTGCCAAATACTATCTGGCATTTCGCTCCCCATGGCCTCTTCCCAGATGCAGCCTGGCTTAACCACACAGCCTACACCCGTGCACGCTTGTTAGTATAGATACGTCGCACAGCCCTCCTCTCCTGTTGGAGGGCGGAAACAGCCGCGCGGCGTTCTCAATTCTTCAATCATCCCATGGCTCTCATTTGCTCCAGCAGCTGCCGCTGGCGCTCGTTGAGCTGGGTGGGCAGCGCCACCTGGAAGGTGATGATGAGGTCGTTGCCTGCCTGCCCCTTTCCTCGCAGTCTCACCTTGGAGCCTGGCTGCGTGCCGGGCTTCACCTTGAGCTTGAGTTTGGTGGCCCCTACCTGGATGATGATGTCGCCTCCGAGCAGTGCCGTGTACAGGTCTATGTTTACCGTGGCGTTGGTCTCCTGCGGGGCTGCCGTGCGCCCAAAGCCGCCGAAGCCCTGCGCAGTGTGCTTGCCGCCTCCGAAGAGGTTTTCGAAGAAGGAGCTGAAGCCTCCGCCGCCCGTGAAGCCCGAGAAGTCGAAGCCCTCGAAGGGCGAGCCGCCCTCAAAGCCCTGGCCTCCGCCACCAAAGGCGTCGGCCTGCCGCCACTGCTCGCCATACTGGTCGTACTTCTTGCGCTTCTCCGGGTCGCCTATCACGTCGTAGGCCTCGTTCAGGGCCTGGAACTTGGCCTTGGCCTTGGGGTCGTCGGGGTGCAGGTCGGGATGAAACTGCTTGGCTCGCTTCAGGTATGCCTTCTTCACGTCTTTCTGGGCTATCGACTTGTCAACACCCAGAATCTTGTAGTAGTCTATAAATGCCATTTCTCTGTCCTCCTGTTTTCTGTTGTCTTGTTCCTATGCTTTCTCAGAAAGCTTACAGCAAAAACCGTGCCTAACCTCCTCCCGTCACTCAGAAAGAGGCTTATTAGGGACAGCGGTAAGAACACGAAAAAGGCGGCCCTGCGCACCACTGGTCTGCGCCAGAGTGCCTGCAGGGCCGACATGAGAGGTAAGGTGTCAAGCGGGGTGATTAGTCTTCTTCACTCCAGTCATTTCTATTACTTCTCGAACCAGGAGGTTGGTTAGGTTGACCTGGCTTAATCACGTTGGAATTCTCCAAAATCGACTGATTCATTTTCAAAATGACGCTCTCTGCCTCTGGAGCAACATAAACTTTCTTTTCCATTTCTTTATTTCTTTAACAAGCAGTTTATTTTACAATAACTTTCTTTACTTCGCCGTTCTTCTGTTTCACCAGACTGATGCCCTTGGCAGGCTTGTTCACACGCACACCGTCCAAAGTGAAGTAATCGGCAACAGTAGACTCTTCGGTGATACCGCTGATGGCAGTCGTTGTGCCGTCGCCCTCAATAAACACGAAACGCGGAGCATAGTTAGGACCTGTCTTGCTGGTCATCTTGATAATCCAGCGATATGGGCCTACTACTACAGAGTTTTCATTGCCCATGGATACTTCGCCACTGGTATTCAGATAGTAGATAACGTTCTCTGCCGATGCTGTCTCGCTGTTATACACGCCATAGAAACGATAGATGGCAGTGGTGGTGCTGTTGACGATGCTAGCCTCGTTGCTGATGGCCTTCAGCGTGGCGTTCTGTGCAGTGAACGTATAGTCGGTCTGCTCACTCTTCGGCTTGTAGACGTATGGCATGCTGGCATAGAGTGTGGTGCCTGCGGTTGTGACAGGATTAAGGAAAACCCAGAACACGTCGTCGGTGCCACCGGTTTCTCCGGGTTCGGCTGCCGTGGCAATTAGGTTGATCTTGTAGAAGCTGAAGTTCTGAAGGTCTTCGTCGGTAATGGCGTAGTCGAAGGGTACGAACCATGCCTGGAACTTGCCCACGCGCTCCTCGCCGTATGAGCGCTTATAGGTGGCACTACCTACCTGAGTGTCGGTATCAATAGCGTAGGGTTCCTTGTCGGTCAGTATGATGTCCTGCTCGTTCATGGGAATAATGACGCTATAGGTTGTCACGCCGTCGGACTTGCTACTTGACACAGTGTAGCTCTCAGGAGCATTCACAGTTAGGGTGAAGCTGTTCTGGGCCACCTTCAGCGTCTCGGTCTTCGCCAGTGTGTAGGCTTCGTCCACATTTGCCAACAGTGTGATGACCTTGGTGCCTGCAGCTGCCGTCGCGGCCTTAGCAAAGGTCTCGTAGCCATAGTCGCCCACTGTGGCGGCGTAGGAGCCTTGGGTCAAGGTAAAGGTGCCGTTGTCTCCATTTGCTGTTGAGGGGCATAGCTTGTGGGCTGCAATCACATTAGCGGGCAACTGGCTGCTGAACGTGCCGCCCGAAACAAAGTTCTGGACAGGCTCCAAAGAAGCAGATGCCCCTGCGGGCGTGGTGCTGTAGCTGGCAACTGGGTCAGCATTGGTGCTGACGAAAGTACCGCCAGTGATGGCGGGCACAGGTGCGCCGCCAGGATAGCCGCAGTTGTCAACCACGATGGCATCGCCAGTGGCATTGGCACCATTGCCGTTGAAATTATAGTCGGCGGCAGCGCCGGTGCCCGTAATGGTTCCACCAGTGATGTTCAGTGTGCCGGACTTCTGGTAGATGCCGGTAGCGCCAGTAATGGTGCCCGCAGAAACGGTCAGTACGCCATCGTTGCAATGGTAGATGGCACAGTCATCTGAGGTAACAGTACCACCAGAAATACTTATTTCGTAGTTCCCTTTATTCTCGTTACCCGAGCCGGCAATTGCCCAACCCTCGTCAGTACCAGCGACATTTCCGCCAGTTATATTCAGTTTGATAGTGTAATCGGAAGTTGACGAGTAGGCTTGATAGCCATTCAGAGCAATTGCAGCAACCGTACCAGTCACAGTGCCATCAATAACATTCACGGTTGTGGCCTGATTACTGTAAATGCCGTATTGACCACTAATTGTGCCACCTTCAACGTTGACAATCTTGTTTAAATAACTTGTACCACCACCAGCTATCATGATACCAGCCTCCGTACCCGTGATGGTTCCAGTTGTGGTAAGTGTCGTCTGTCCACCAGCAACTTCTATTCCTCGACTGCCAATAACCGTAACATCGTTTTCAATAGTCACAATGGCATATGCACCTGCCTTTATAGCAGTAGCATTACTCTTCACTGTTCCGTTCTTAACGATAATGATAGGTTTCTTGCCACTACTGCCAGAAACATATAAAGCATTCTTAGAATTGGTATGCTCAATGGTGTGGCCATTCAAATCTAAAGTAATGCTCTTCTGTGCCGTCAGCTGAGCAGCAGCAGAACTTAAAGCTGAGGATGTGTAATCTTTCTGCATCGTGACCGTCTCGCCGTCCTGTGCTGCTGAGAGAGCGCTAGTGACTGTAAGATAATAGGTTGTCTTGCCGTCTCTGGTAATGGAAGCCACGCCGCTCGCTTCCGTAACGGCCACCGTATACTGGCCATTCTCATCCTTGGTTGTAACAGGAGCATAGCCCTCTGCACAGTAAGCAGCGGGGAGCACCGAACTGAAGCTTCCCCCTGAAACTACGGTGACATTTGCGTCAGCTGCTTGCTCGGAGAGTAGTATGGCGTCCTTGCCTGTGGCAGCTTTGAAAGTACCGCCAGTAACCTTGAGCCGGGTCAGTTTGGTTGCATCACCCTTGCCAACATATTCATAGACAGCTGCACCGTTGATGCTTTCTATCGTCGGAGTTCCGCTGATACTGACAGATACGCCATTGGCATCGTAGTCTGTGTTGCTCTCAATCTGTATCGCACAGCCCGATGCTTCGATGCCATTGCTCCATCCGCTCGTTGGGATGTTTGATGCTCCCGTGGCCTTTATTGTTCCACCTGCAATGGAAAGTGTACCTGCTTTGATTGCTATACCACTGCTGACACCTTCGACAATAGCTGCATTTTTCACATTAAGCGTACCCTTTTGTGGATGATAGACAGCATTAGATTCGTTTGATTTCACAATTCCGCCATTGATGTTAATCACGGAGCCTTGAGTATCAGACCCATTTCCTTGAATGGTGGCATACAAGCCACTACTGGTTAAGTTTCCATTAGTTGTAAAGGTTGCATAACCTCGAATAAAAGCGCAAGGTGAGTCGGTTGATGTGACATTCACATCAGAATTGACTGTTACAGATGCTTTACTGGCAGAAGTAACACTACTCTCTTCACGGCTGTCAATACGGAAAATGATACCTGTTCCTGTGATGCCACCTTTGGTTGTCCCCGAATCCTTGATGATTAGCGAACCCTTGGTCAACTTAAAGAGAGGCGACAGCGTGTTGAGTTTAGAAATCAAGGTAGATCCGGCCAAGTCGAGGGTGACTGTTTTGGTTGGATTGAGCGTAATGGTCTCAGTTACAGTTGTGTTAGCAATAAGGGCAATGGTAGTTGCATTAGTTGCTTCATTCGATACTGCAATTGCCTCGGCCAGCGACGCATACTGCGTATCCCCGATTTTAGCCACGTTGTCGGCCCATGCTGCTGCAAGTGGTAGCATGGAAGCGAAGATGGCCATGAGAAATCTTCTCGTTGTTTTCATAAGCTTAATTTTTTTTTGTTATACTAATGTGAACTATTCCTTGCCGTCAGCCTTCGTGGGTGCTGTCCTTGGCGGTACACATTAATAATATATACGCGCGAAGAAAAACGTGGAACTGATTTCACGCCTTCTTTCTTAAGTGTGGTCCTAGGATAACCAATGAATGAAAAAGAATAGTGATACAATCCCACGCTATCGCGTGGAGGTTCACTACGCCTCTTGTCATTCAAATGAAATTTCCTAGGTTTCACTTAACAAGTTCAGCATAACGCCTCTCAGGTGTTTCCAACGAAAATGCGGAGCTGTGATGCCTCTGCACATCAACTCCACTGCAAAATTACACATTATTTTTTTACTGGCATCATCTTTTGCAAAAAAAATTACGGGAAGGGCAAAATTTTAACTTATTTATGCTCACGGGCACTGCGTAGCACCCTGCATCGGCGCTCAAGACTATGCCGTGTCCTGCATCTTTCCTGTGGCAAGTTTTCTTTCAAGATAGCAGTAGATGTAAACAGGACTTTGGAAATAGAGTCCCACAAGAAAAGCACAGACTATCTTCCATTACCCAGTGCTTTATGGAAAATAGTCAGTGCTTTTCGAGAAATAGTCAGTGCTTTTCGCGCAAAAGTCAGTGCTTTTTCGCTCCGTCGGCAAGCCTCTGCTATACAAGAGGTTACAACAGGTGCTATGCTCTGTTATTTATACTCATTCCACGCTTTGATGCCGATGCCCTCCAGGCCTACGTTGCAGAAAGCCTGTATGAAGGCCGATGCCAGCCTGGAGTTGGTGATGAGTGGCAC
>Ga0247608_10007453_pt1:0-7500 | contig 11223 bp, 9 predicted proteins | sample 176DNAGHGlowgp2_FD_193490 | JGI IMG/M metagenome (GOLD analysis project Ga0247608, IMG submission 193490) | Sheep rumen microbial communities from Palmerston North, Manawatu-Wanganui, New Zealand - 1766 DNA GHGlow gp2 | ecosystem: Host-associated > Mammals > Digestive system > Stomach >... | reverse complement strand
ATGGGCTCGGGGTATTTAAGTTCTATGCCTTCTTTTTTGCAGGCCTTATCCATCTTTTCGCGAAGGCGGCTGTTTGATGCAACTCCGCCTGCCATGGCAAGAACGGGTGCCTTAAGCTCTTTTGCGGCGCTTACGCTGTGCTCCACAAGCACGGATACCACTGCCTCCTGAAATGAAGCGGCGAGGTCTGCCTGATTGATCTTTTCGCCCTTCATCTCGGCCTGATTGATGGTATTAAGCACTGCGGATTTAATGCCGCTGAAGGAAAAGTCGTAGACATTGTCCGCAACCTTTGCTCTTGGGAAAGAATATGCATTAGGATTTCCTGCGTTGCGGCATAGCCTGTCTATTTTGGGTCCGCCGGGGTAGCCTAAACCTATGGCTCTTGCCACCTTGTCAAAGGCTTCGCCCGCGGCGTCATCCCTTGTGCGGCCCAGTATCTCATATTTACCATACCCTGAAACATTTACCATATGTGTGTGCCCGCCGGAGACTACAAGGCAGACAAAGGGAGGCTCCAGGTCCTTATGCGATATATAATTTGCCGCAATGTGACCCTCTATATGATGCACGCCGATAAGGGGTTTGTTTGCCGCAAAAGCAAGCGCTTTTCCGAAAGACACTCCCACAAGAAGCGAGCCCACAAGGCCGGGACCGTATGTGACAGCCACAGCATCCATCTCTTCTAAGGTATGGCCGCTTATAAGAAGCGCCTCATCCACCACCTGGGTTATCTTTTCTATATGCTTTCTTGAAGCTATCTCGGGTACGACCCCGCCGTATTCGGTATGAACGAGTATCTGAGTCGATATGACATTTGAAAGAACTTCCCGTCCGTTTTTCACAACGGCGGCGGCAGTCTCATCGCATGAGCTTTCTATGGCAAGTATCATTATATCTTTATCATTCTTCATCGAAATTCAGCTCCTTTATCCTGCCGTCCTTGGGGATAATGATACCGGGATAGATAGCATCTATCTCATCCATATACTGCTTTGGTTTCATCATTGAAGGGCTGAAATGCGTAAGCCAGACTTCTTTCGGCCTCGCCTTTTCGCATATGCGGGCAGCCTCCTGCATGGTCATATGCTTATAGCCTGCTGCTTTTTCGGCGCAATCTTTATCGCCGTACATTCCTTCGCATATAAACAGATCCGCATCCTTTGCCTGCTCTGCAATCTGCGGAACAGGCCTTGTATCCGTGCAGTATGTTATGTGAAGGCCCTTTCTTTCTTCGCCGAGCACCATGGAAGGCGTATATGTCACACCGCCTTCTTCCACAGTCTCGCCGTGCTGAAGCCTGTTCCAGAATTTAAGAGGAATATTCTGCTGCTTTGCGCGGTCCACCGAAAACCTGCCTTTTCTTTTAAGCTTTACGGTGTATCCGTAGCATGTGAGTTTGTGAAGCACCTTAAAAGCGGTGATCTCTAAATCACCGAAATCAAATGTATCTTCATCTCCAGGCAGTTCCTTGAATCTTATTTCAAAGGGAAGCTCGGGCGCTATAGAGCGAAGGCTGTTCACCACTCTTTCAAGGCCCTTAGGGCCGACCATAAGTAAAGGCTCCGTCCTTTCGGCATTTCCCATGGTAAGAAGCATGCCGGGAAGACCGCTTATATGATCTGCATGATAATGGGTAAAGCACATCAGATCGATCTGCTTGGCGCTCCAGCCCACCTCGCGAAGCGCGATCTGGGTGCCCTCGCCGCAGTCTATAAGTATGCTCTGCCCGTTATATTTAAGCATGAGCGCTGTAAGCCATCTGTCCGGAAGCGGCATCATTCCGCCCGTGCCGAGCAAACAAACATCTATCATATATCTCTCCTGTAGATCAGTGCGTCCTCAACAGGCATCGTATAAAAATGCCTCCTGTTTCCGCAAAGCAAAAATCCTTTTTTTTCATAAAGGGCTATGGCCGGGGCATTCGACGGGCGTACGTCTAAAAATATCGAGACAAGGCCCCTTTCCCTTCCTTTTTCAAATAAAGAGTTTAAAAGAAGCGAAGCTACGCCGCAGCCGCGCATAGCGGGAAATACCGCTATATCCGTTATCTCGCCTTCATCTGCCGCATATGTCATGCCGACATAGCCTGCAATGCCTTCGCCCGATTCCGCGACCAGAAATATGCTGTTTCCCGATTCCAAAGTACCTATAAGGTCTTTTTCCGACCACGGCGATGAAAAGCATTCTTTTTCCAGGAAAGCGATAACGGCCGCATCCTCATTTTTCATTTCACGAATCTTTATTTTCAAGCTTAACTCTTTCTGCCTGCGAAGGTCTTAAATAATCCGGCTTATGCGTAAAAGCATTTTCCGTGCAGCCGTTTTCAAAATATACTTTTGCAAGCACTGCGACCGCGCCGGCTCTTGGCGAGTTTGCGCATGCAGGCATAAATCTGTGCTCTGCCTTTATGCTTTCTTCTATCAGATCTTTGTAAGCCTCTGCTCCGTCGCCTAAAAATGTAACTATTTTCCCCAGAGCATTTATCTTTTCTATGATATCCGCTACCTTTTGCGCCGACTGCTCTTCAAGCACATTTAAATAGGTATTATCATCAAGCTTTACGCTCCCCGGAAAATCGCCCGAAGGCTTATCATCAAAAGTATAAAGGCCCGTAAATACCTGCTTATTACGCGCATCAAGCATGGGACATATGATACCGCCAACGCCGCAGGCGACTACAGCCATGGCATCTATCGTAGGTACGGCTATTACAGGCTTTTTCCATGCATAGGCAAGAGCCTTGGCGGTGGATGAGCCTATTCTAAGGCCCGTAAAAGAGCCGGGTCCCGCGCTTATGGCTATTCCGTCTATTTCGCCGGTCTTTTCATCATATCCGCTTTCGGATAAGACCTTTTCTATGGCCGGCAGAAGGGTCTGTGAGTGGGTCTTTTTATTATTATAGATTATCTCTGCGAGGAGTTTTTCATCGCGCACTACAGCCGCGCCCGCAACTCCCGCTGCGGCTTCTATGCCAAGAATTACCATATTTTGATCCTCCGGTGATCCACTCCCTTTGCAAGGTCTTTTTCTATCTCGACATGCTTTACGTCCTCGGGTATTATCCCGGGGACAAGCTGCGACCATTCGATGAGAGAAGCTCCTTCGCCGTAAAAACAGTCTTCGTAGCCGATCTCGTCCATTTCGGATTCGTCGCCGATGCGGTAGACATCAAAATGATAGAGAGGCATTCTGCCTGTTTCGTATACCTGCAGGATGGTGAACGTCGGGCTTGATACGACTTCCGTAACGCCAAGCCCTGCCGCAAAGCCCTGAGCGAAGACTGTCTTTCCGACCCCAAGTTCTCCGTCAAGGCAATAGATATCGCCCGGCTTTGCCTGCTCTCCTATTTTTTTTGCCGCCTCAAAAGTCTCTTCCCTTGAATCTGTTTCGATTATCTGCATTTTTTCTCCTTAAACCAGGCGGCAGCCTTTATCCGCAGCAAGTCTTAAAAAAGCTTCGACTGCATCTTTTATTTCTTCCTTAGGCAGAATGTATGCATACAATCTGCCGGTGTAAATATAGATATCCTTTTTGCGCGAAACGATGCGCCAGATCTTATCCCAGGTAAATTCTGCCGTCTGATCTCCCTGCAGCACCGTTATCTTTTCATCATCGCAGGTAAATGTGAGTGGAAGCTTAAACGCATCCTGCTTTGACAAAAGCTTTGTCTTAAACAGCAGTTCCACGGGTTTTACCAGAAGATAAAAGACTCCGAGCACGATAAAGAGTATCCTCATGCCGACGCTTGTGTTGTCCCAGCGAAGTATCACATAGAGTATGCACAAAAAGCTGATAAAAAGCGCAACATAACCTTGCAGGTTATGATAAACGCTGTACAGCTGAAATCTCATCAAAGCTTTTTCATCCAGGCGGACTGTAAAGCCAAGGGGTTCCTTTTCCATTTATTTCCTTTCAAAGCATCACTCACACTTTCATGGTGAGGCTTATCCTTTTTCTTTCTATATCGACCGAAAGTACTTTTACTTCAACCACGTCGCCGACACTCACAACATCCAAAGGATGCTTTATCCTCTTTTCGGACATCTGCGATATGTGCACAAGGCCGTCCTGATGAACGCCGATGTCAACAAATGCGCCGAAGTCTATTACATTACGAACAGTTCCTTTAAGTATCATGCCCTCTTTGAGGTCTTCCATTTCAAGAACGTCCGAGCGAAGTATGGGTGAGGGCATATCCTCTCTGGGGTCGCGGCCGGGCTTGTCAAGTTCTTTTAAGATGTCGGTAAGCGTCATTTCGCCGACCTCAAGCTCCTTTGAGAGTTCTTTTACATTGCACTTTTTGGAAAGGCCGAGATTCTTTCCTATATCGGCCTTTGTAAGGCCCATCTTTTTAAGTATTGCCTCGGCGGCCTTGTAGCTTTCGGGATGAACGGAGGTGTTATCCAAAATGTTATCGCCCGAAACGCGTAGGAATCCCGCGCACTGCTCGTATGCTTTCGGACCGAGCTTCGGAACCTTCAAAAGCTCTGCCCTGTTTTTGAACGCACCGTTTTCGTCGCGGTATACAACTATATTCTTGGCAAGCGTCTTGTTGATGCCTGCTATATGTGACAGCAAGGGCGCGGATGCGGTATTAAGATCAACTCCTACCTTGTTTACACAGTCTTCCACAACGCCATCAAGAGCTTCGCCAAGCTTTTTCTGATTGCAGTCGTGCTGATACTGGCCGACGCCTATTGCCTTGGGATCCATTTTTACAAGCTCTGCCAAAGGGTCCTGAAGCCTTCTTGCCATAGATGCAGCACTTCTCTCGCCCACGTTTCTATCCGGCATTTCCTCTGTTGCAAGGGGGCTTGCGGAATATACGCTGGCGCCTGCCTCGTTAACAATTACATATGAGACACCGGGATGATCTTTTATAATATCGCATACGATGGCTTCCGACTCCCTTGAAGCGGTTCCGTTTCCAAGGGAGATGAGAGTGACCTTGTTTCTTTTGATCATATCCCCTACAGTCTTAATAAGCTTATTCTTTTCAAAAAGGAAAACAAGCGCAGTGTCGAGGATCTTGCCGGTTGCATCGACAACGGCAAGCTTGCAGCCGTTTTTATAGCCCGGATCCCAGCCAAGTACGGTGTGCCCTGCGATGGGAGGCTGCATGAGAAGCTGCGAAAGATTCTTTCCAAACACCTTGATGGCTCCGTCTTCGGCGCTGTCCGTAAGTTCGTTTCTTATCTCACGCTCTATCGAGGGCGCAATAAGCCTGTCGTATGAATCCTCGCATGCTCTTTCAAGGAGGGGCGATGTATATTTGTTATCTACGGTTATTACTCTTTTTTTAAGGATATCAAGTATGGCATCACGGTCGCATACAATGTCCACTTTAAGGAAATCTTCTTTTTCGCCGCGGTTAAGCGCCATGACAGCATGTCCCGGAACCTTTGAAAGGAGCATCTCATACGAATAATAAAGCTCGTAGGGAGACTTTTCATCCTTCTTCTTGCCTTCTGATACGATCTTGCCCTTTTCCTTTGAAAGCCTTCTTATTACATCCCTGTGCTCTGCCGTTTCGGATATCATTTCGGCAATTATATCAAGCGCTCCGTTAATGGCATCTTCTGCGGATGCAACGCCCTTTTCTTCTGATATGTAGCCGGCCGCTTCATCCTCTATAGGCCTTTTTGCATTCTGAAGAAGTATAAGGAGCGCAAGGGGCTCAAGGCCCTTTTCCTTTGCAACCGTTGCCCTTGTTCTTCTCTTTGGCCTGTAGGGAAGATAGAGATCGTCCACTCTTGCCTGTGTTTCGGCCTCTTCTATTGCTTTCTTTAGATCTTCGGTGAGCTTGCCCTGCTCTTCTATCGAGCGGAGGACCTGCTCTTTCTTTTCCTCAAGATTTCTTAATGTTTCCAGACGTGTTGCGAGCTTTCTAAGCTGTTCGTCATCAAGACCGCCGTGAACCTCTTTTCTGTATCTTGCGATAAACGGTATGGTGTTGCCTTCATCCAAAAGGCCCACTACTGCGTCTACCTGACTTTTTTTGATCCCGAGTTCTTCTGCTATATGCTTTGAAATATCCATGACATATTTCCTTTCTGCGCGCGTACATATGCGTAGGCAAATATTTATTATATAGGATTTGCCTGCGTATGTCAAACGGGATGATAAATAAACTCTTGCAGTGGATGCGAATAAATGGTAGAATGCCAGATAGTTGATAAGGCAGATGCTTATAATATCTGCACAAATAAATTTAAGAAGAGAAGTAAGAATAATGAACGAAGATAATCTTTTTTACGGCGAGCGAGAGCTTCCTGAACGCGAAAAAAAATATGTGGAGCCGAATTCATTTTCGAGGGCCGCTTTGCATCTTGGGATATGGTCCGTGATCACATCATTTCTATTGCCTTTTATCGGGATCGTTTTAGGGGTACTGGCCATCGTTTTCGGAGTAAAGAGCAACGAAGGCGAGGGGATCTCGGTCGGTGCCAAGGCAGGGATCATAATGGGGATAATAAGCATCGTGATCTTTGTTTTGATAGTTGCCGTTGCGGTGTATTACCTTTCAAACCCCGAGTACATGAAACAGTTCACCGAGCAGTACAAAAACCTGCTCAAATGATTCCCCGACAATAAATAAAAATTCTCCCCGGAGTCAGATCAAACGGTCTGTCTCCGGGGAGCTTTCTTTCGTATTACAGAAGCCCTATAATAACGGGTGAAAGATCTTTGTATTTTGCTTCGCACGCATCATATGTTGTGGGGCCGGTGATAAATGCCGCAGAGCCTCCGCAGATCTTTACGTCTATACCCGCCTTAGCTGCAAGCGATGCGTCAAAGCGTACAAAGAAACGCGATACGCAGCTTTTAGGCGATACAAGAGATGCCTTTTCATCTGCCCAGCCTTCATATACGGTGCGGCAGGCATTCTTTGCACATTCGACGATATCAGCAACCACTGCGCTTGCGGTAGGAAGCTTTCCCGCGCCGCTGCCGTAGAACATAAGATCTCCTGACATATCGCCCGAAACCAAAATGGCATTGAATACATCACTTACCGCATAAAGAGGACTTTCGGGTGCCACAAGCTTTGGCGCAACCTCCGAAACGATACCCTCGTCCGTAAAATCAGAATATCCTATAAGCTTTATGGACATTCCAAATTCTTTTGCAAGAGAAATATCCTCTTTTGTGACATTTGTGATGCCCGTTGTGGGGATATCCTCGAAATCTACGAACTTACCGCAGGCTATGGATGAAAGAATGGCTATCTTTCTGCAGGTATCAAAGCCTTCTACGTCTGCTGTGGGGTCTGCTTCTGCATATCCGAGCCTTTGAGCCTCTTTTAAAACATCTGCATAATCAAGGCCCTCTTTGTCCATCTTAGTGAGCATAAAGTTGGTGGTGCCGTTTATTATGCCCGCAATTTTGTTTATTCTTGTGCCGGTCATGCAGGCATAAAGCGGCCTGATGATAGGGATGGCACCACCTACGCTTGCCTCAAACTGGAAGTTTATCTTCTTTTCCCTTGCTATTGCA
>Ga0247608_10007451_pt1 | contig 11224 bp, 10 predicted proteins | sample 176DNAGHGlowgp2_FD_193490 | JGI IMG/M metagenome (GOLD analysis project Ga0247608, IMG submission 193490) | Sheep rumen microbial communities from Palmerston North, Manawatu-Wanganui, New Zealand - 1766 DNA GHGlow gp2 | ecosystem: Host-associated > Mammals > Digestive system > Stomach > Rumen ... | reverse complement strand
GATCAAGACTACGAAGACTGAGAGGTTCTTTTCTCCGTCTAACAGTTTCCCGCTGACATTAAATAAAGACATGATCAGGGAAGACTCGTCTCTTGACCTGTCGCACAGCGATCCTGACCTTATCAGATATCTTAAGGGTGAGACCATCACCATAGACAATGCTAACTATCCCATGCTCAAAAGATCAGGAGTTATTGTTATAATGGTTGACGGTTTTCCGCTCGGACTCGGTAAGAATAATAACGGTACGGTCAAGAATCTGTATCCTAAAGCTTGGAGGTTGTTATGAAAATAGTTATTGCCACAGGAAATAAAGATAAGGTCAGGGAGATAAACGAAGTCCTTGAAGGAACGGGCTTTGAGGCAGTGGACATGAAGAGTGAAGGCATCTTCGTTGATATCGTGGAAGATGCAGAGACGTTCGAAGGCAATGCCCTGATCAAGGCGAGAGCCGTTCACGGATATACAGCGGATTATGTCATGGCTGATGACTCAGGTCTGTGCATAGATGCCTTAGATGGAGCTCCCGGCGTGTATTCAGCCCGTTTCTGCGGCGAGGATTCAACATATGAGGAGAAATTTGCCCGGATCTACGAATTGCTCAAGGATGTTCCCAAGGACAAGTGGACAGCTAAGTTTGTTTGTGCCATTGCAGTCGTAAGGCCTGACGGTACCGAGTTTACCGTAAGGGGAGAATGCGAGGGATTGCTCCTTGATCATCCTGTAGGTGATAATGGTTTTGGCTATGACCCGATCTTCTATAAACCCGAATTTGGCATGACTACAGCCCAGATGGACCCTGAAGTCAAAAACAGCATCAGTCATCGTGGAAAGGCTTTACGTACAATGGTTGAAAGGTTGTTGTGATTGTGTTATGATTGCAAAGCGCGGACAATTGTACGCCACGCACGAACAACTGAAGTAAAGGAATTTTGACAAAAATGAGCGGTGATAAGGCTGACTATTTTCTTGTAGAGAAGAGCGTCCTTCCGGAAGTCTTCCTCAAGGTAATGGAAGTGAAGAGACGGCTTAATACGGGTGAATCCCCTTCGATCAATCATGCCTGCAAGGAATTGGAACTGTCAAGGTCTGCATACTATAAGTATAAGGATACAGTCCTTCCTTTCTATGCCGAGCATGGCCGCAAAGTCACCATCCTGTTCAGTGTCGAGAATTTTCCGGGTATCCTGTCGCAGATAATCAATATCATCTCGAGCTACAGGGCAAATATCCTTACAATTAATCAGAATATCCCGATCAACGGACTGGCAGATATCTCGATATCTTTCGATATGGGATCGATCTTAGGCTCGGTCGAGGACATTATTTCAGACATTGGAAAGATCACTGGCGTACGCAACTGCAGTATCTTAAGCAGAGAGTAATGCCATTACGGAGGTTTATATATGTATAACATTGCTATTTTGGGATTTGGCGTAGTCGGATGCGGAACGGCTGAAGTCCTTACGGCTAATAAAGAATCCATTAAGGCGAAGTGCGGTGAGGAGATCAATATCAAGCACATCCTTGACATAAGGTCGTTCCCCGGCAGCAGGTTCGAGAGTATCATCACTCAGGATGCTGATGAAGTCTTCGATGATAAGGAACTCGATTGCTGCGTAGAGACGATCGGCGGTGCCAAGATCGCATATGAGTTCACCAAGCGTGCATTATCCAACGGTATCTCCGTAGTAACGAGCAATAAGGAACTCGTCAGCACAAAGGGTCCTGAGCTTCTCAAGATAGCTGAAGAGAACAACTGCTCCTATCTTTTTGAGGCTGCAGTTGGCGGCGGCATCCCTCTCATCAGGCCTCTGTACAGGTGTCTTGCGGCCAACAGGATCATCAAGATCGAAGGTATCGTAAACGGCACTACGAACTATATCCTTTATTCAATGCTGAATAAGGGCATTTCCTACGAGGAGGCGCTTAAGTCAGCACAGCAGAACGGGTATGCGGAAGCTGACCCCACTGCAGATGTTGAGGGTATCGATGCACAGAGGAAACTGTCCATACTGTCTTCCATTGCAATGGAAGGTGTTTATGTGTCACCATCAGAGATCAGGACACGCGGTATCACAGCTGTCACTCTCGACGATATCGAGTATGCTGAATCAGTCGGCTGTCAGATCAAGCTCCTCGCATGCTTCAAGCGCATCGGTGACAAGTGTGCTTCATATGTAATGCCTCACTTCGTATCTAGGGATATGATGCTCGGTAATGTCGATGATGTCTTCAACGCTGTATCCGTTGAGGGTGATTTTGTCGGCGAGGCTTTGTTCTACGGACGCGGTGCGGGAAGCCTTCCTACGGCTTCTGCTGTATGCGGTGATGTCATCGAGCTTGCTGCAGGCGGTAAGAGCGAGTTTGTCCGCCCGTGGACGATCCCGTCTTCGAGCGTTGTCATTCCTTACGAGGAAGTTGAGAACAGCTTCATTTTCTGGAATATCAGTGATATTTCCGTATTTGACGCCCTTGAGACTGAGAATATCGGCGAAGCAGTCGTCGTTAAAAATATAACTGATGCAACAGCGAAGGAACTTGCAGGTTCTGCCGGAGCATCAGTTATGAATTATCTCGGTTGATCTTATCTGTCAGATCTGATTATTACAGTATTCTCGGTACATCGCGCTTATCTGATCCATCTTGCTGTTCATCTCGAGCTGCAGGGAGGATACTTTTGCAAGATCTTTCTCTGCGATCGCATCCTTGATCCTGTCGAAAAGTGACTTGGAGTCAGATGTATTCTTTGCAAGATAAGTCTTCATCGCATTGATCTTCTCCCAGAGCGCGTTATCATAAGCGGATCCGGAATCGTGACGGGGAGTATAACTCCTCAGAGCCGCCCTGTTCTCGGGGATGATCCTCTCACGGAGTTCCATCTCCCAGCGATCCAGCATTGCCGTAGCATATGAGTCGAGGATGATCCTGTCGAAGACATCCCCTGCGCAGAGGATACTCGTCACATTCTTATGTTCAGCCAATACGAGCATGGAATCGTAAACGGTTGCGGCAGGCTTGCCGAACAGTCTGTCGCGCTCCTCATCAGTCATCGTCTCAAAGATATCTTCCTCACACCTGTAGAGCCTGTCCTGGTCAAGATAATCGCCGGGAGTACCGTAAGGCTTGATGAATTCTGCCTCGAGAGCCTTGGTATCCTTGCCGGATGAGATCATATACTCGATACCGTCGATCATGCACTGGTAGATGGATGCAAGGCACAGATATGTGTTCGTATGAGGGTTGGGAGCACGGAGCTCGAACCTTGTGACAGCTTTCTTGTTCTCGGAACGGACTACGCCGAGCAATACCGATCTGTTACGTGAAGGTGTTGCTACATCCATTCCGATGGATGCAACACAGTGGGTAGGAGCTTCAAATCCGGGCTTGAGCCTGTTGAAAGCATCTGTTGTTGAAGATACGAACGGGTTGATAAGGTCGTAGTGCTTCATTATGCCGAACAGGGATCCCCATCCGATCCTGCTTAAATAATCAGTCTTCATGTCGGAAGGAGCGAAGAGATTGATCTTCTTGCCGTTCTTGAGGAAAGCGACCGCATTGACATGCGTATGCTCGCCTGAACCTGCAACGCCCTTGAGCGGTTTGGCGTTGAAGCTTACATCAAGACCGTGAAGCCTGAATACTTCCTTTATGAATATCCTGGCGCACAGTTCATAATCAGCGCCCTGGAGAGCATCTGAATACTTCCAGTCAACCTCGAGCTGCTCCATGATGAAATGGAAGTCACCTGAAGAAGAGATAGCAGCCTTAACGCCGCCGACTTCCTTGTGACCCATCTCAGGATTGAACCCGTAGCGGTCGAGAAGGATGATTACCTGCTCCAGGGCAGTCCTTACAACGCCCTTTGTCCTCTTCCAGTACTGTTCCTGGAGTTCCTGCGAGATGGTGAGCTGTTCCGTGCTGATCTTCTCGTCAGGCGAGTTGACCCAGAACTCGAGTTCCGTTGCCATGATCAGGTTGATCTTGGCAAGCTCATCAATGTCAAAACCGAATTCTTTGCAGATGTCAGGGTTATTCTTGAGGATATCCGTGATCTTCTGCTCGAAGAACTCGGAGCTCTTCTTGAGGACAGATCTTGAACAGCAGGGTTTGCCGTTATGCTCAAGGAAAGAAGGGATCCTCAGCGTTCCGACCGGAAGGCCGGTCTTGGGATCGATATGATCGTAATTGTAATCAACATACCAGACGACGTCAGGGTCGGGGATAAGGTCGACCTTACCGTCATTAAGTGTGGCTATGCCGGGGAGGACAACGGAAGAACCGTCAGTCTGGACAGCTTCGCCGTTGAGATAGTTAGTGAGATTGTCATGGAAATCTGCTATCGGGATCTTCTCATCCGTATCATTACCGGCAAGATCGACAGCTACGAGAGATACGAACTTGATCTCAGGGTGCTTGTCAAGGATCTTGGTAATGTCCTCAACCTTATGAAGCTGAGGGGGGATAACGCATAACAGATCAGGATTTACTGTAAAACCGCTCATAAAAATACCATCCGCTCTAAGTATATAAACTATATTATCATACACTTCTTTTGTTGTTTTTCGACATTGTTCTTGATTTTTACTATAATATGTGCAAGATTTTAGAGAACATATTACAAAAAAGGCGGATCATTATTTGCTGATCGAGAGCTTCAAGAGATGGAGGGCATTGTATATCAATGTGGATCAGCTTGGCAGGCGCATCGCTTCCAAGCTCATATTCGTATTCCTTCTTGCCCTGAAGCTTGGCATTCAGTTCATGCCGGCTGAGTATTCCGATTTCTCGCAGTTAACAGCCTGGCTTGATACGGTGATGCAGTCGACCGAGATGACTGATGACCTTATGATGATCCCGCTGACGACGGCAAATGTTATATATATTGGCCTTGTAGCTGCTTCTGTATATCTGACGCTCCTTGGAGTATTCCTGTACAGCGGTCTTTTCCTGAGAAGCGCAAGGAAGCATTCCGGGACTAATATTCCTGCAGGTGCGTTTGCAGGCAGGTTTATCGTACTTGCCCTGTTCCTGCTCCTGTTCTCTGTTCCGCTTCTGTTTGTTACCGTGTACGGTTTCTTTATCATGCTGCTCTTCATTCCCTTTATATGTACGATCCCCGTCTGCTATCTGTCCGGAGACTTCGGGTTCTGGCGGGCAATAGGGAGCAGTGTAAGGCGTACGAGAGGCTTCTATCTGATGATCATGGCTGATGTGACAGGCACATATGTACTCTACCTGATCGCAAGCTTTATCGTAATGCTCCTGTCCTTTGCGTCTCAGACAGCCTATCTCATAGTATCTTCGGCCGTTGACGTATGGTATTACCTGATCTTTGCAAGGATCTGCACATTTGCTTACATAGCGATGTGCAAGAAGTCAAACGCGCATAAAATTTCCGTGTAGCATTTTCGCGGCGAAAAATATACAATATGAAAGATTAAGTTAAATTTTGGAGGTGTATTATGGCTAATGAATCAATAGCAATTCAGAAGCATACTGAATGGAAGGGTAAGATCGAGGTTATCGCTAGGGCTCCTGTGGGATCCAAGGAAGAACTTGCGGTCGCTTATACACCCGGTGTTGCTGAACCTTGTCTCGAGATCTCCAAGGATGTTGATCTCTCTTACAAATATACAAGACGTCATAATCTCGTTGCAGTAGTTACAGATGGTACGGCTGTTCTCGGACTCGGCGATATCGGTCCTGAAGCCGGAATGCCCGTTATGGAAGGTAAGTGTGCGCTGTTCAAGGCTTTCGGCGGGGTTGACGCTTTCCCTCTGTGTATCAGATCCAAGGATGTTGATACCATCGTAGAGACAGTAGCTCTGCTCGCAGGTTCATTTGGCTGAGTCAACCTTGAGGATATCTCGGCACCCAGATGCTTTGAGATTGAGAGGAAACTCAAGGAGAGACCTGATGTAGATATCCCGATCTTCCATGATGACCAGCATGGTACAGCAGTTATCACTCTTGCAGGTATCACAAATGCTCTGAAGATCGTTGGCAAGAAGATGGAGGAGATCCATGTTGTTGTTAACGGAGCAGGTGCTGCAGCTATCGCTATCACCAAGCTCCTGATCTCCAGAGGTCTTAAGAATGTTATCCTTTGTGACCGTAAGGGTGCGATCTATGAAGGACGAGACGGTCTCAATCCTGCTAAGGAAGAGATGGCTAAGATCACGAATCCCGAGAAGAAGTCCGGTTCACTTGCTGATGTTATAGTAGGTGCAGACGTATTCATCGGAGTATCTGCTCCCGGAGTATTGACAGCCGATATGGTTGCTACAATGGGTAAGGATCCTATAGTCTTTGCTTGTGCTAATCCTACACCTGAGATCCTGCCTGATGAGGCTAAGAAGGCCGGTGTTGCTGTTATGGCTACAGGTAGATCTGATTTCCCTAACCAGGTCAATAACGTTCTTGCTTTCCCCGGTATCTTCAGAGGTGCTCTTGATGTCAGAGCTTCTGATATCAATGATGAGATGAAGATCGCTGCAGCTAATGCGATCGCTTCTCTCGTATCTGACGAGGAACTTAATCCCGAGAAGATCCTTCCCGATGCTTTCGATCCGAGGGTAGGCAAGACTGTAGCTGCTGCTGTTGCACAGGCTGCAAGGGATTCAGGCGTAGCCCGTATCTGACGACTCTTATTGCTCACTTACAGCGTAAGTCATTCTTTTGCTGTAAGTGAGTAATTTTATATTACTGGAGGGTTATATGATCGATCATATTGAACTTTTGAGGATGATAGAGAACGATGCCAGACTGACAAATGAGGATATGGCTGTCAGGCTTGGCGTCTCAGAAGAGGAACTTGCTGCTGAGATCAAGTATCTCGAGGATGAGAAGATCATCCTTGGATACACGACCAATATCAACTGGGAAAAGCAGCTTCCTGAACACTGCATCGGAATGATCGAAGTAAGGATCGCACCGACAAAGGGCAAGGGCTATGATCAGGTTGCTAATATCCTGAGCAAGTATGACAAGGTCTCAGCATGTTATCTGATGTCCGGCGGATTTGATCTCATGGTCATCTACGAGGACAAGAGCCTGAGGGATATCGCTAACTTCGTTAACCAGAAGATCGCAACGCAGGAAGGCGTCCTGTCCACGACTACACACTTTATCCTCAAGAAATATAAGGCTAACGGCATTATGTTCGATCAGCCTGATTCTGATGACAGGCAGGCAGTTATATTATGAACGATTACACGGACAAGATCTCTGACGTTGTAAATCAGGTTCCGCCTTCAGCGATCAGGCGTTTCTTTGATCTTGCCAACGAGATGAAGGGAAATGTCATCTCGCTGTCCATCGGTGAACCTGATTTTGTAACCCCGTGGAGCATCCGTGAAGCAGGCATCAATTCGCTTCGTGACGGATATACCCACTATTCTCCTAATTCCGGATATATCCAGGCAAGGACTGCGATAACCGATTATGTCAGCAGAAGATACGCTGTTGACTATGATCCCAAGGATCAGATACTTATCACGATAGGTGGCAGTGAAGGCCTTGACCTTGTTGCAAGGGCGCTGATCAATCCCGGTGATGAAGTCATCATCGTTGAACCCTGTTTTGTTGCATATAAGGCAACTGTTATGTTTGCTCATGGTGTGCCTGTCGTTATATCCACGAAAGAGGAGAACGACTATAAGCTCATGCCGGAGGAACTTGAAGAAGCGATCACTGATAAGACAAAGTATGTTATCCTCGGTTATCCCAGCAATCCTACCGGAGCAGTAATGACACATGAGGATCTGTGCGCGATAAGGGATGTCCTCGTTAAGCATCCTGACATCATGGTAATATCTGATGAACTCTATTGTGAGCTTAATTATCTTAGCGATAAGCCGGCTTCGCTTATCCAGTTCCCTGAATTGCGTGACCGTGTCGTCATGATCAACGGCTTCTCCAAGTCATATGCCATGACCGGCTGGAGGATCGGCTATGTAGTCGGTCCCAAGCCCCTTATTGCCGCCATGACGAAGATCCATCAGTACTGCATCATGAGTTCACCCTCGACATCCCAGTTTGCTGTCATCGAGGCTGCATATAACGGAGATGCTGCGATCGAAGAGATGCGCAATGAGTATAATCACAGAAGAAGAGTCCTGCTCAAGGGATTGGAAGATGCGGGGCTTACATGCTTTACTCCTTATGGTGCTTTCTACGCTTTCCCGTCGATCGAAGGTCTTGGAATAAAGTCTGATGAATTCTGTGAGCAGTTCCTTTTGAAGAAGAAGGTTGCCATCGTGCCGGGCAAAGCTTTCGGTGAGTGTGGCGAGTATCACGTCAGGATCAGTTATGCGGCTTCTATCGATAATATCAAGGAAGCTATGGTCAGGTTGAAAGAATTTGTTGAAGAATTGAAGAAAGGTAACGCGTAATGCTTGAATTTGATAATATCAGACTCGAACTTGAAGCTTTGGAAGAGCCTATCGATACGCTTAAGGATTCACTTCACATTGAACAGGTGAAGGTCGAGATCAGCGAACTCGAGGCTAGGACACAGGAACCCGGGTTCTGGGATGATGTTGACAAGGCTCAGAGCCTTCAGACTAATCTTGCGAGACTTCAGAAGAAGGTGGACGGCTTTAATCAGCTTCATAACAGCAGGGAAGACCTTCTTGCGCTCTGCGAACTTGCAAACGAAGAAGAAGACATCGATTCGCTTGACGAATTGAAGTCCGGTCTTGAAGCGCTCAAGGCTGATTTTGAGAAGTTGCGTCTCGAGACTCTCCTCACACAGGAGTTTGATAAGAACAATGCGATACTCACACTGAATGCCGGTGCCGGCGGCACTGAGGCTCAGGACTGGGTATCGATGCTCTACAGGATGTATCTCAGATGGGCAGAAGCACATGGTTATGAGACTAAGGAACTGGAATATCTCGAAGGGGACGTTGCAGGCATCAAAAGCTGTTCTGTAATGATCTGCGGCGAGAATGCATATGGTTTCTTAAGGTCTGAACTTGGCGTCCACCGTCTCGTAAGGATCTCTCCTTTCGATTCATCCGGAAGACGTCATACGTCTTTTGCTTCATGTGAAGTCATGCCAGAACTCGATGATACGATCGATATCAAGATCGACATGAAGGATGTTCGCGTTGATACATACCGTGCTACAGGTAAGGGTGGTCAGCACATCAATAAGACAGATACTGCCGTCCGTATGACTCACGAACCTACCGGCGTAGTCGTGGCGTGCCAGTCTGAGAGATCTCAGGTTCAGAACAGGGAGACTTGTCTTAAGATGCTCAAGGCGAAGCTCTATGCTTTGGCACAGGCAGCACAGATGGAGAAGATCGAGGACCTCAAGGGCAACCAGATGGATATCGCATGGGGTTCACAGATCAGGTCTTATGTATTCTGCCCTTATACCATGGTCAAGGATCACAGGACCGGCTATGAGGTCGTCGATGTTGATTCCGTAATGGACGGCAATCTTGACGGGTTCATAAACGCATTCTTGTCAGGTATGAAGATCGAGAAGTAAGATCATCAGTTATCTGTAAATTAAAAGGAGCTGGCTTTTGTGAAGTCAGCTCCTTTCCATTTGGTACTGTTTGTTCTTACTTCCAGTTGAACTTAGCCGTTCTGTAACCGAAGTGGATGGGCCTGGATGCCGTTGTTACATTAACCCTGATGGTAACGGAACTGCCTGAAGGGATCGTGCGGTCGATAGGCTTACATGTGTAAGTGTAACCGTTGTGAGAGAATGTAAATCCGTTTGACGTAAGATTCTTGATCTTTGTGCTTGAATACAATGTGATCCTGAGATTCTTAAGTGAAGCGGAAAGGCTTGCATCCTTCTTTGTGCTGTTCTTGATCACAACATCAAATCTGAAGCCCTTGGAAGAATTCTTGAAGTTAGTGAGGCGTGTCTTAAGGTTAGTAACCTTAACTCCTGTACCGGGGTCAGCTGTTGTAGTTGTGGTCGTGGTAGCCTCGGTAGTCGTCGTAGTAGTAGCTTCCGTAGTCGTTGTGGTCGTAGCTTCTGTTGTTGCTTCGGTTGTAGTTGTAGCTTCCGTGGTCGTCGCTTCCGTTGTGGCAGCTGTTGTTGACTCGGTAGTTGCCGTTGCGGATGATTCGTTGGAAACAGCTGACGTTACGACAGCTTCAGAAGTGGATACGGTATTGATGGGCTTATTGCCGCCGAAGAGCGCGGAGAGCTTATCAGCGTTATCGAGTACCAGGAATACACCTATGAATACGGCGATAACGATAACAAGTGTAATAATGCCGCCCTTGCCTGGATCCTTCTTTGCCTTGGGTTCACGGCGAACTTTCCTGCTGGGAACCTGCGAAACGGGCTCGATGGCAGGACTTGTCTTGCTCTTTGCCTTAGGACGGTCAACGTCCTTATCTGCTTCGCTCCTGTCTGCAGCACCGGGACGGACAGCCTTCTCTGGAACCTCCTTGGGTGCAGAAACGATCGGTCTCTGGGCGGTCGGTCTGGCTGCAGGCCTCGTGTTAGGTGTATCAGGAAGTGAAGAGGAAGGCTTGGGCTTGAATGGATTTACGGCAGGCTCGGCATCCATAGCTGCCTTGGATGCATCGGGTGCCGGAACAGGAACAGCTACAGGTACTGCGGCTGCGGCAGGTCTTGTATCTTCCTTCTTGGATACGTCAGTCTTGGGTTCTACCTTGACGGGCGCTTCCTTTTTAACGGGCTCACTCTTGGAAACAGGCTCTGCAGGTTCAGCCTTTGCTTCAGGCTTGGGCTCTGATCTCTTCTCTTCCGCCTTCTGCTCAGGTTTAGAATCCTTCTTGAAGGGTGAAGGTCTGCCTTCCTTCTTGGCAGGTTCAGGCTTCTCATTCGCAGGGGAAGCAGGCTTCTTCTTGAAAGCGTTTACGCCTGAATTGACAGTGCCGTAAGACTGGATGGGCGCACTCTTCTCTTCGACCTTCGTGACTGGAGGCATATCGATATCGCTGGGCTTAACAGCCTCAGGCTTCTCAGAGTGTGCGAAAGGACTGGAACCCTTATCCTTTGATGATGTTGCATAGTCAAGATCATCCCCGGAATTGAAGAGCTTGTCGTCGTCCTTGGTCATCCCTGCGAAGTCCATGAACTCTTCGTCCTCGTCATTGAATACGGGAGGAGTAACATCATCGATGCCTTCATAAGGATCCTTCTCCGGCTCAGCCTTCTTAACCTCAACAGGCTTAGCTTCCTCAGGCTTATTCGCCTTGCTGCCGGGTGTATGCTCGG
>Ga0247608_10007450_pt1 | contig 11227 bp, 13 predicted proteins | sample 176DNAGHGlowgp2_FD_193490 | JGI IMG/M metagenome (GOLD analysis project Ga0247608, IMG submission 193490) | Sheep rumen microbial communities from Palmerston North, Manawatu-Wanganui, New Zealand - 1766 DNA GHGlow gp2 | ecosystem: Host-associated > Mammals > Digestive system > Stomach > Rumen ... | reverse complement strand
AGATATTGAAAATCGGATAATTTTAAATCTACAACCTTTAAATCTTTTGGTTCTACAACACAATTTTGTATTAAATTAGCAATACTAATAAGACCACCATTACCTGCTAATCTTGTTTTTTCATCTAATGTAGTCATTGCTCTAAGTGTTACAGTTGACGGAAAATTATCACCATAAATTTTACCTAAACTTGGTAACTCATGCGTTTCTTTAATTGGTACATTTTTAGCCATAAAAAGTTTCCTCCATTAAAATATTATAGTTAATCTAATTATATTAACACATATATTATATCATAAAATATACAATAAATCAAGTGTTTTACAATAAAAATTTTTACGTTTTTATTAAAAATGGCTAATAAGTATTTACCTATTAGCCATTTATTTTTATTATTTATTTCTTGCTAATGGTATCGCATTATCAAAAGTTATATCCATTGTCAAAGTACGAACACTATTACCAGACTGGTCAAAACTACCTAAACTAATACTTGTAGGGAAACAACCATTTAATTGCCACTGTCTCGCTGTTCTACCTTGAGGGTCATATTCTATAAGATAAGCTACTTTCTTATAATCTACCGCATTTCCTATCTCTTGTGTTTCAGGATTATAAACAGTATTCATCCAAGCCATTAACAATCTTTCTACGTCTAAACCTATATAGTCATTTATAGTTAAGTTAGAAGATTGAAACGATGGTTTACCTGCAAAGTGTATTAAGTTATTAGCATAGTTAATATCAATAGGACTTATAGACAATGTAGGCGCACTATATGAAGCTACTGATAAAGTAATTAATTCACTTATATTAGCAGGTACTTTTTTACCGCCTACCATTATTAAATTTTGTAAACCTGAAATTTGAAACTCAAAGTTATTAGTACGCTGTGGCTCAAAATCTGTATTTTTAACCATGTGATATGTACCAAGCTGTATAGGTTCTGAACCTCTACGAACTAATTCATTTGTTTGCATACCTAAAATCTTACTATAATTAGTTGCCATACAATATCACCCCTTATTATATAATATTTTCTTCGCTTTCTACCATATTTGCTACGGAAGAAGACATTAACTCAAAACCAATAATAAATTTCTCTGCTGCTCTCGCAATAGAAACCCTTACAGTACCACGAATAATATTATTATTAATATCCGCATCACTTGTAGTTGTTTCATCCATAATAATTTCGTAAGAATTTAAACCACGTTCTGCTTTCATTTGTGCTAGGAATGGGTCTAATCTACCTCTGAACTCATTCCATGTTCTAATATTATTCTGCTCAAATGTTAATGCAATAGATACTGTGTTAATAGCTCTTTTTATTTCATTAGCTGTTAATCTAACACCCAACTCTTGTAAAGCACTTCTTAACCCCTCGTCATTATTAACAATATAATATAATGTTTTCTGACCATATATTACATATCCATACTGTCGTAATTTCATAATAGGATTAACACACTGTGAACCGTCTGTGTTTTGCCATTCATCTAATAATGCACTATTAATTTCATATTGAGGTCTAATAATATTAGATACAGTAGCACGATTAACTCCAGCAGGAGGATTCCACAAAGGATTACCAGAACCCAATGATTTAGCTAACGTGTATAAAAATACAAATGAAGGAGGCATCCAAAGACTATCATTTGTATCAGTTTTCATAAATACCCACGGTGCATAACCAGTAGCATAAGATGAATTAAAATTCTCATAATATGACTTTATATCACTTGATGGAATAGATAAGTTAGGGTCTATAATAGCAACACAATCTTGTCTGCTTTCTGCCAATGAAATCATAGCTTTAGCAATAGGATATGTATTAGTGCCATCATACTCGTCAATAAAACCACCAGATGTAATAAATTTAAAATCATACAAATATTTATCTGATAACTTACTATATATACTTGATATATTACTTAAAACTGTATCATTATCTGCATCATTACCGCCAGTAAATTTAACTAAATCACTAATATTTGTTAGATAACTCAATGCAGTAACAAGATTATTATTAGTATTATCAAATACTACATATACATAATCGCCTTCTACTATAGGTGCTACACCGTTTACTATACCACCACAACTACTTACTATCCTTTCTGCTACAAGTAAAGAATAATTCGCACTTGTAACAGGTATATCACTAATATCAGCTAATTTAATTGTTTCTAATAATGTAGATACAGTAATTTTATTTATAACATTTAATGTGTATATTTTTAACAACACGGACACATTAGTTATACTTAATGTATAAGCATAGGTATTACCATAACTACCGCCAAATTTATCTTTTATATTTGCTACAATTTGTTCACTTGATGTACTGTTTTCAACATCGTTATGACCGTCTATATATGTAGAAACAGGATTATCACCATCACTGCCACTTTCTACCCAAGCGTCATACTGTGCTTTTTGTTCATCGGTTACAGTGTTAGTTACATCTACATTATCAAGTGTGTATATTCTACTGACAAAAGTATTAATTATATTAACCTTTATATCAGCATTAGCATTAGTTAACAATGAATTACCTAAACCATCTGTACCAAGTCTATAATACAAAACTGACATACCTGCTAATAATAAATTAGCCGCATAATGCCAAGAAGTACCATATGAACCTGAATTAGTTACTGGTGATTGCCTACCAAAAGTATTTATAAAATCTATATATGATGTACATAAAACAGGTACATCAGTAGGTCCAGTTATAGCAACACCTGGTATTAAAACAATGTTATCATCTTCACTAACTACATTTCTATATATAGTATTATCTGTTTCATTTATTTTAACATATGGCATTTATTATCAACTCACTTTCATGTTTATTTGCTTTTACGTCTTTTGGGTTTTGCAATAGCATTTACTTCATTAGATATTTTAGCATCAATAAAAGTTTCATTAGGTGTAATATTTTCTACAGGTGTAATATTTTCTACCTTTTCTTCTTTTTTATCATCTAAACTAATTGCTATAATACTACCACTATTTATTTTATTTCGTATTTCTTCATCATTTATACTTGTATCTAATTCAATAACACCGAATGGTGGAATTTTTTCACCATGTACATAATTAGATACATTTAATCTATTTCTTATTTTTAACATATACCCACCTACTTTATTATAACAATTCAGGCTATTTTATGTAGAATGTATAATTAATTTCCTACATTATTATTTACATCTATACCACTTAATTCTTTTAAACTACCATCTTTATATTCATATAAAATTTCATCACCTGCCACAACTTCAAAATCTAACACAATATCCATAATATTAGACCTTGAAGCTTTCCACAAGTAAGCGTCATTTGTATATAAATTTAATGTTTGTCTAAAATACTCACCACGAGTACCATGTGAAGTAACATCTGAATTATCGTCAATATTACTACTTACAAATATATTAAAATCATGCTTAAAATTTAATGTATATGGTATATCTACTTGTAATGTCGGGTGTGTATAAAAATAAAATAATAATTCTCTAACTATATTATCATTAGATAATCTTTCCTTAGTCCACACATCTAACATATAATTAATTTGTATTGGTATTGCTTGTACTCTTGTAAAATATTTATCTTCTCTGTTTAATTTTGCTAATGTACCAGTTTTCATTAATGCAAAAGGAACATTATCTAATATATTCACGCCTGTTCTCATTATACTAATCATGGGTAATTGTATATTATCTTTATCTACGGCAGCAATATTAGAAAAAACATTTTCAGTAGGATGTATAAATATTCTATTGTCCTTGGTTATTTCTCTTAATTTCTCTACAATAGCTTTATCATATAATGAAAAACTCATATATCTTCCTCCATATTACGCCTAAATATTATATATTTCGCCCACATATTATTTATAACATATTGTGTATATTTATTAAAATGTTTAGATATAAATAATGTCGGATTACTATTAAAATCACCCTTATCTATAAATCTAACTACTTGCTCTAACATATTTTTAGAATTTAAAAATTTTATATTTTTAAACTTTATAATATAATTACCTTTTCCACAATTTTCACAAATAATATTATTAACAATAAAATCTAATACTTTATCCATATCTAAATGTTTAGGCTTACTATTCCATTTTATAAAATCTGCATTTAATACATTTATAGAGTTATTTTGCAATTTTATCATATTTGTGTTTTCTAATATTTCATTTTTAATATCATTTAACAAATAATCTAAAAAGTCAATTTTTATACCATCTTCAAACCTGTTTTTTATAAATAACTTAAACACAATACACATATATTACTCACCATCAATATTAATATATGAATAAGATTCATTTTCTATAACATTGCCATATGCCTTTTTATCTGGTTGGTCTTCTATTTTTAAATAATTATAATTAGATTTATTATAATTATTATCTACATCATCAGATTCAAATATTGGTACAACTGTACAAGTCCAACAATCAGGGTAAACTAATGTTGTAGTAACACTTGTAACTTTAAATTTATTGTATCTTGTTTTTAATGGTTCATCAGGAGATACAGTTATAACACAATCTAATCCTATATTTTCAGCGTCATACGGTAATAATGCTATATATGGTTTATCATCACCAAATTCAGACACCCAACCAATAGCTTTTAATGTTTTAGGTTTAGGATTTTCTTCAAATACAATATCCATTCTTGTAGGTTCAGACAATTTTAATATAGATTCTGAATATAAAGATTGTTTAAACTTTATAGGGTATTGGTAAGAAACTCTTATACCTCTTAATTTAGCCATTTCTTTGAAAAAGCCTCTAAAAACAACAGCATCATCTTTATGCAATAAAGCCATATACTTACCCCCTTTTACACATTAAGGGCATGAAATAATCCATGCCCTTAATATTAGCTATTAACCACGATTTCTACGTCTTGCTATTCTATTTCTACTTTCTGTCTTATACTTTCTAATGTTAAGACTTTCGTTATATTCCCTTTCAACATCGTCTAAATCTTCATCAGGAATATAATTATCGACATTTACTATTATATCAGTATCGTCATAATCAGTATCATAATCAATATCATCTACATTATCATTTGTATCAACAATTAAAGGTAAAAACATATTAACAATATCAACATCATAATTATCAACCATACTATTATCTATTCTATTAATAATATCTTCAATTTGTCCGATATGTATATTTAAAGTATCATCATTTCTCATAAATTCAATTAATTTATAACAATTTTCTGATAACTCAGTTGTATTTATTGTATTATCTATTTCAGAATTTTCAATACTTTCTCTGATGTATTTACCACGTCTACGTCTATAACTTTCATCAAATCCATCAAATGCAGCCATACCATTATTAATACTTTTCCTTAATAAACTTGTGTAATTTTCTGCCATACTAAAAGTAAATTCGTTAAGATTACTACCTGTAACTCTATTTAAAATAGAACTAAACTGCTTACGCATTTCAACATCATAGCCTTTATTTACAACTTTACCACCATTTTGACTATCATTTAATAGTTCTGCTGGTGCAATAGAACACAATACTTGAAGTGCAATAATATTAAGAGCAGTTCTATTATTATAAACTTTTTGTGTATCAAACTTTCTTACAGCATTAATAATATGTTTACATAAAAACGGCTCTTCTGTAGACGCACTCACGGGAGATAAATCAGTATTATTATAATATGTTTCATAATCACCATTACTAATTGGATTAAAACCACTATCCCAGTGTATAGAACTATCGGGACAATTACAACTAACGGTGCAATGACATGAACTCCAAGCTTCTTTCAAAGCATTTCTTACAGCAACAGTGCCTACTAATTTATCCCTTCTATTTTTATTCTCTTCAACGATTGTTTTTGCTAATAAAGACCAAAATTTGTCTAAGGTTACAAGAACCTGGTATCTACTTTTTTCACTCTTGACAAACAGTGTAAATTCGAGTTTATCACTATTTATAGTAGATTTTGTCATTAAAGCGTCTGTTATATCTATCTGTTCCTTAGAAGCGTTTGCACTTCTTTTAATACCATACTGTCTCAATAAATTTTTTGCATTACTCGCTTCAAAAACATCTTCTTTAATATATTTACGTTTTACATTTTCTCTAAGTCTAACTTTTCTATCTATCATATTAATTACCACCTTTAATGTTTATTATTACGTCTATTAACAAATATAAATTCACTCTTATCTAAATTATATTTATCTAATATTTCATAATAGTTATTTTCTATATACTTTAACACTTGTGTAACTACACTACGCCTTAACAATTCTTTATTTGTTGTTAATGCTAATAAATGTTTACATTGACAACCTATATTATTGTCAGGATTAGTTATTTTAGGTTTTCTTGTTTCTCTACTACCAATAACACTATTTGTTGACGTTGCATAATATCTTAATCTATAACTAAAATCTCGACAATCACAACTATAATACAAAGGAGTATATTTATTAAATGTTCTTGATATAGCTTTTCTCACTGTATCTCTTGTAACTAAATGCTCTTCATCACGTTCTACAATATCAATTAAATTTTTTAATATCCCCTTAAAAGCAATATTAATAGTATGCCATTCACCACTACCACTACTTCTATCACAAGCCTGTGCTGTAATTTGTAAATAATCGTCTTCTACAAACCATCTATTTAAAGTTGCTTTATTTCTATAAGATGGTTCTTGTATTTTAACTGCTATACGCTTTGCTTTCTTTTTTCTGTTAGGTTCAGCACTTTTTAAAATATCACTTCTTTGTGTTGCTTCAAGTTGTATCATAATTACCACTACTTTTACATAATAAAATATGGTTAGTCAACATGATAAAACTAATATATAGTTTTTACATGATAACTAACCATATAAATGCTTAAATCATGTTAATTCAATTTTAAATAAAAGATTAACCACGTCTGCGACTTTCCTTAATTAAAGAACCGTAAACATTATATGTCTTATTTTCAAGAGTGGTTTCATAGTTATACTTTAAACCCTCACAACGTATAATACCATTTCTCATAGAAGCAGTAAATACGAATGGCTTTCTCTTTTGTGTGCTTTCAATCTGAAAAGCTTCTCTTTCAGTAGCAGAGAATTTAAATTCACCAGTAGTAGGTACAAAGTTTTCAGATACAAGTCTAACTCTCTTACTATTACCAGAACGGAAAGATAATTTACACTCTAATGTAAGTTTATTGCCACTTTTCTTAGCATCAACAATATAGAAATTTGTAGCATTATTATAGTTTTCTGTAACAAATCTCTTTAAAAATGGATTAAATGTAGACTCATCTAACATAATACTACGACCCGTAGTATTTCTACTTTCAACTCTACTATTATCAGTTCTTCTAACTCTGTTTCTATCAATTTCACGATTCATAATTTTACGCTCCTTAGTAATATTTTTTCTAATTCTTTTATAGGATTCTTCTGCTGTAGTTTCATCTTCATTTTCATCTTCACTGTTAGTTTCAGTTTCTACACCATCTTCGGTTTCAGCTTCAGTTTCGGTTTCATCAATTATATCACTGTCATCAGTATTGGTATCTTCAGCATCCTCTGTATTTTCTGTTTCTTCAGTTTCATCTACATTTGGTGCAATTTTACCAACTACTTCTAAGCAACTTTCTTGATTATCGTCATCAACATTAACCTGTCCGCACTCAGGACAAGGTTCACCATCACCTAATGCTTCTTTCGATAAAACAACCTTACCACAAGCCTTACAGTGTAAAACAAAACAGTCTAAAAAGTCATCAACATCTAATTCAGCAGCTTCTTTGTCAGATATATCACCAGGTGATACAACAGTAACTAATAATTCTTCATCTTCGTCACTTGTAGCATCTTCATCATCAGTTTCACTATCTGTGTCAAAAAGAATTGAAGTATCGTCATCTGCCATATCCTCAACAGCTTTATCATCTGCTAAATCAGCTTTATCTATTTTAATATCATCATTCACTTCGTCTTCAAATAAGTTTGACTTACTTTCTACTATTTTTTTACTTGTTTTATTATGCTGTTCATTAAAACAAGCATTTAAAACGCTCTCAAACATACTTGCCATAGTATATATCCCTCTTTCATATACTTATTTATATAATATTTATCTATTATAACAATTCGGGCATAAAAATCTTTATTCAATGAAATTTTTAGTATTTTAATCCATAGGAAATACTATATCAGAATTAGCGTGTAAATATTCTCTTATAGCTGTTAATTCAGCTTGTGATTCAGACAATAAAGTATCAGCATCCAAATTATAAGCAGCAGAATTAAGTGTATATTTACCTCTCACTCTACCCAAAACTTCCTTAGTCATAGCAACCGCTAATCGTTTTAAAATATTTTGCCAGTGCGGTTCTATAATTTCCTCAACACTTTTATATTCCATTGTATACGCTATTGTTACTGTAGTCGGTAACGCTTGTTGTGCATACAAATAAAGTTTTTCATTTCTTTTATCATAATAAAAATCCATATCAGTAGCAAGAGCATTTTTATTTTGCTGTGCTAACAAGGCTCTTGCATAATCTGTTAATGTGTATGTATTTAATGCACTTTGTCTTGAATAGATATACATAACGTCCTGAAATCCACCAGGTCCACTATTATTATGACCTCTCATAACATATATGATATTAGCAACTTGCTTATCGGTTAAATCTATAACCTGTGAGTAAGGTAATGTCATAGTTTCTACATCTGTTATGTAATTTTTTAATTCATTAAAAGCCATTTCTACAATTCTCGGTATGTCTTCTTCTATTTCTACTGTAACAACAGATGAACCTAATTGAAGTAAAACATCATCAACATAATCTTTTAATGATAACCCTACTTTCATTTTGTTCACCCCTTAAAACTATATAATTATAACACAATTTTATTTATATGTCAATATAATTTTTATATATTTTTCACAAAATTATAGTTTAACAATATAAATATTTATCTGAACAGTAATATTTATTACTGATAAAAAATTAATACGGTCAAATAACATATAAACTATCATATGTACCTATTGTAACTTCATTTACCCTATTAAATAGCTGTAAAATCCACTTACTGTACACATTTCATATATGGACTATTTATAATTAATAGCCATTAATATTATCCTCAAATAGTATTAAATTTATTAATTAATATAATCATTATACAATTAACTAAAAATGACCGTTTTTATTTTATATATTACTCTATGATAAAAGTCTATATGTTATGTATTTATATTAATCTTCTTCTGTATCTTCTATTTTCTTTTTACGTCCTCTTTTTGGTTTTTCAGTTTCTATAACATTTTGAACGTCTTCAATAATTTCTCTATTTTCTTCTTGTATATCATCTGTACTATCAGTAATACCTGTTGTTATAATAGGCTCAATTACTTTATCCTCTTGTACATTATCTACATTATTATCATTTTCTATAATAACTGTATCTTTTGTAGGTTCATCATTTTCAACAATATTATTATCATTTGTTACATTTGTACTACTCAATACTGGTACTTCATTTACATACTTAACTTTTAAACCTCTACAAGTCATAGATTTATACAATTTATTATATTTTAAATCATATTTACCTATACAAATAGTATTACCACTTGCTAAATCTATAATTGTATTAAATTCAGTACACTCTACCTTAATAGTATTACCTGTATCATTTGTAACCATTACATACTTTCGATTATCCATTTTATCATACCTCCCATAATAAAATTTTAATTAAATACTTCGTCTGTATTATCTCTTATAACAAAACTTTCTGTCATACCATTATTTACTTCTTTCGATTGATTATGACCAACCCATTCGTCATATTCAACTTTTGTAAACCCTCTCAAATAATATGTTTCTAGTTCTTTTATAACATTTCCTCTACTTTGTGTAGATTTTAACACAAAATCAGCACTACCTAAAGCATAGTAATCTGTGCAAAATATTTTTTTATCAAAATCTATACCAATCTTATCAGCATAACCTCTATACTGACTATTTCCTGAACCAAATACAATTCTCATAATATCACCTATCCTTATTAATAATATGGACTATTAAGTATTTCTTTATAAAGTCCTAATCTATTTTGTCTTAATTGTTCACACTCGGTATGATAGTTTACATCTTCAAATCGTTGTTCTATATAACGCATTTCATCATCTAATTCTTTTATCTGCATTATGCAACTGCGATATTTATTTTGTAATTCACGAATATCTGGTAATCCATAATTATTTTTATAACTAATACCAGCTATTTCAGAATTTACTTTATTTCTATCTTTATAAAAATATTCATTTTGTCTTTGTCTTTTTTCTGTTTTTCTTTGATTATATTTTATTTTTTCAAGTACACTTATATCACCGTGAAATATAAATTCATATATATCATTATAATCTACTTTAAATATTTCAGACAATGCTTCAAATATGTGTTCACGAATAACTGAATCACCAATAAAATATTTATCATATAAATACTTGCTATAATCAGAATTTGGCTTATATGATATTATATTAACGCAATCTGACCAAAAATCATTAAATGTAATTTCTTTATAATTTTTTGTACAATAATCCTTTATCCAATACTCTTCACAATTATTATATAAATAATTATATAAAGTAGTTTGCATTGTAACTTTAAAATCAGTAACCATGATATTCACGCCTTTACATCAACTATCATAATCTTCAAACCCATTTGAGTAAAAGTCATATAAATTATCACAATCTGTATAACCACTAATATTATCAGATAAATACAAATCATGTATAGAATATGTATTATCATACCGTCTATTACTATAATGTACTATAAATAAAATATATTCATTATTATTTGTTATAGGTATAGCAAATTCAAAACTATGTCTATCATTTTCTTTATAATACATACACATATCAGTATTAATATTTAGTGCATTACAATATATGCCATATAAAGTATAACAAAAATCATATAAAGACTCTTCCATATACTGTATAGAATTATAATTATTTATAATTCTATTATCTTCTAAATATGATTTTACAGTATTATAAATATTTATAGCTTTTTCACTATAACCACTTGTTTCACTATCATAATCTAAATACTCTTTCAATTTTTTATTTCTTTTATAATTAAAAGATTTATCATATAATGTAATCA
>Ga0247608_10007449_pt1 | contig 11227 bp, 13 predicted proteins | sample 176DNAGHGlowgp2_FD_193490 | JGI IMG/M metagenome (GOLD analysis project Ga0247608, IMG submission 193490) | Sheep rumen microbial communities from Palmerston North, Manawatu-Wanganui, New Zealand - 1766 DNA GHGlow gp2 | ecosystem: Host-associated > Mammals > Digestive system > Stomach > Rumen ... | reverse complement strand
TTTCTTGCTCCTGCTATCGCTAAATTTCATGTTTGTAGAACAAATTTAGAAGATAGAGATGAAGAAAATAAGTGTTTTAATCAAGACTTATCAACAGAAGAAATAGAGATATTAACTAATTATATGTTGATTGGATATACGGATGCTGAATATATTCAAACACCAACATTATTAAAGTTGCATCTTACGTCCAGTGATTTTCATGCTTTAAAAGCTGAAACTATGCTTAATAGGCTTATGGAAATGCACGATTATTATATTAGGGAAAATGATACTTGGCTTAGTCGGTATTCATGGAAAGATGCTTATAATCGTGGAAAAAGATTGGGGTCTTCTGGTTATAGAAAAAATTATTAAAATACAAATTTTAATACATTTGAATTTTTATTATGGTTTCAAAATCTAATTTAATATAAGAAAGGAGGTATTTTTATGGAATGTTTAAATAGATTTAAAGCTAAAATGTCTCGAACTGGTTCTTCAATTAGAGATGATATGATTAAGAGCAGTAAAATGATACTTGATCAAACATTCTATGATGATGCCTCTTTCCTATCTGGTGTTTATTTTTGGCGATTAGGATTGTTAGATGGGTCTGATTATGTTAATGAAAGTGAAATACATATTCGTATTTACAAACGTAATTTTTCTAATGCTAATGGTTGGACAGCTAAATTTCAAACGCTTGCCGATACGCCTGTTCAAGTTGGAGATATTATTTATTATTCCGTTGAGCAGGAATATTTTTTATGTACAGAGTCTTTTAATATAGATGGTATTCACTATCAGGGCAAATTGACTTTATGTAATTGGATTCTAAAATGGCAAAATCAAAAGGGTGATATATTGCAATATCCTGCTTTTGTTGTTAATTCTACACAGTATAATTCTGGTGAACAGTCTACAAGACAATATACAATTGGATCATCGCAACATCTTATTAAGTTGCCTTGTGATAACAACACTAAAATTATACGAAGTCCTCAAAGATTTATGTTGGATAAAAATTATGAAGACCCAATTACATATATTGTAACACAAAACGATACGGTTACTTATGCTATTGGTAAAAAAGGAATTGTAGCGATTACAGTATTAGAAACTCCTATTAATCGAGATATGGATAATATTGAGTTAGGTATTTGTGATTATAAATTAATTAATACAGACGATATAACAGATAATTCGGATGGTAATATTAACCCCGAAACTGAAAATAATAATGTAATTAAGTCGAGTATTAAGTATTCAACGAAAGTTATCAAATCGGGTGGTAATGCAAAAACATTTACTGCCCTATTTGTTGATGAAAATAATAATGAAATTGAGATTGTACCTAAGTGGAAAATTGTATGTGATTTTGCTAATAAATTAAATACAAAGATGGTTGGTAATAATATTAAGATTTCGGTTGATGATGATAGTCTTGTCGATGATGACTTTAAATTGGTTCTAACTGATGAAAATGGAAATCATATGTCTTCGCTTATTATTACCATTAAATCGCTTTTATAAGGGGTGGTTAAATGGCTAATAGTACAATTATTGGAAAAATTAAAAATAAAATAGTTAAAGAGTTCATTAACGATGAAACCATCGTGGCTGCTATTGACAGCCAACGAGAGGATGTTGTTGAACCTGAAGATTTAATATATACTCATATTTTTGATTATAATCAAAATCCATATACTTTGCGTGATGTTCAAACATTCATTACTATTCAAGTGCATATTCCTGAAGATCATTCTTTTAATAATACTATAAGAAAATCTTATGTGCATCCTACTATTGAAATATGGATAACTTCTCACGAAAACCATATGAAAGTGGACAATATACCAAAAATCACTCAAAATCGTAATGATTATCTTTCTCATTTAATTGATAAAAAACTTAATGGTTCAGATGGTTATGGTATTGGTAAATTACAATTGCTTTCTAATAAGGAATTTTCGTATGAGAAAGATTATTCTTGTCGCACTCTTACTTTTTCAGGTACAGATTTAAACAATTCTTTATGTGTTGATGAAGATGATGAAAATTTATAGTGTGAATAAGGTGGTGTAAAATGTTTGAATTTGATGAATTGGCTTTATATGCTGGTGACGAAATTGAAATAACTAAAGATATTATTATAACCCAACCAACATTAAAACAAATTAAAAAATTTGGAGAAAGAAAATATTTTAATTCAGTACAAACTTTTACTAGCGTTGGTGCCGATATGAAATGGCAATTATGGGATATGGGTATTGATTATACTAAAATTGATGATTTTGATTTGTTTGTACAGTATATTTCTCAATTAGTATCCAGTAAAAAACGTATATACACAGAATTAATAAACGATAAGGAAAAATACGCTAACATATTGTCTTCTTTGTCGCAAGAGGATATAGAAGATATGCAAAAAAATCCTTTAGAGTTAATTTTGAAGGATTTGGACTTTGCAGATTTTATACCACTTAAAGCGAAATATTCTGAAGATGTGGAACAAGTGGTTCTTTATCATCCAAAAAAAGATATTACTATTAATAAAATAATATATCTTCAAATGACAGAAGTAATACGAAAAATACATGGTTTCAAGCGTAATAATGAAATTCCTGCTAATGAGCAAACTAAGATGGATTTAATTGAAGATGCTCGTGATGAATTTAATTTAGCTAAAAACAAATCGTTTAAAAGTGTTATACTTCCTTTATTGTCTACATTAAAAGTACAAAGTGGTCAATGGGGAAACGATAAAATTTGGGATACTAAAATAAATGAATTTTTTTATGACATCAAAAGAGCTGGTCATATTCAAGAGGCAAAAATGCTTCTACAGGGTGCTTACTCTGGATTTACCAGTTTAAAAGGTGTTAGTAATGATAAAATAAATATGTTTGCTGACTTATAGTTAGCGTTTGGACTTCTTCGGAAGTCTTTTTTTTAATGCCGATAAATCGGTATAAAAATATGATTGGAGGAAATGATTATGGCTTTTAATAAAAACGAGTTGATTCTTGATAGAGTTAGACGTATTGTTGCTCACGATCTTAGTACAGATGAAATTCTTTATACCCTGTCTTCAATCGAAGACCCTTCTCTTGCTTGTACCGCTGAAGGAGAAGAGGTTACTGATGCTTTGGGTTCTGTAATTACTACTTTGTATCGTGCTAAGAAGGCTTCGGTTTCGGGTACTAATTCTTTGATTAATCTTGGTCTTGCTGCTGCTCAATATGGTGCAGAGAAAGTTGAAGGTACTTCTTCTAAGAAGGTTACTGATACTACATATGATATTTTGAAAGTTACTGGTGAAAATGGTGAAGTTATAAAAACTTCTAAAACTCCTAAAGACAATACTAAGATTAAGTATGTTTATGCGTTTGTAGACAATGATATTGCCGTTGCTTATGAGGTAGGTTCTACTGCTTCTGCTACTAAAGCTGTTGTTGCGGCTGATGGAACTATTACGCCTCCTACTGGTTTTACTGGTAAATTATTTGTTGAGTATGAATATGAGGTAGAAAATGCTGTATATGTCACCAATAATGCTTCTAAATTCCCCGAAGCGTGTCGATTGACAATTTACGCTTTCTTTAGAGATAAGTGTAACGAGAATATTACTTATAGTGGTAAAATTCTTGTTCCTAAAGCGAAACTAAATCCTGAAAATGTTGAGCTTGCACTTACTTCTACTGGCAAACACGCTTTTGAATATCAAATCATGAAGGATTATTGTGCTACAGAAGAAGAGGATGAACTGTTTACAATAATTGTTGCTGGTGTTGACAACAACGATTAATTGTATTTTTTTAATACATTTATTTTTGGTTATTTAAGGGCTGTTTGCAATTTTGCGACAGCCCTCTGCACAATTTGGAGGTGAAACTTATGGCTTCACAATATAATGCAACTTGTGATATTTGCGGTAATCCGTATCATCTTTGTTTGTCTTGTAAAGATATAATGGCTTTACAACCTTGGAAAATACATACAGATACCGCAGAACATTATAAAATATATCAAGTGTTACATGGATATAATACTGGCGTTTATAATATTGCCGAGGCAAAAGCAAAATTAAAGACAATTGATTTGTCTGATAAAAATAATTTTGTAGCTGAGATTAAAAAGGTTATTGATAAGATTATGGCTTATAAAGATGAACCTATCGAAAAAGAAACTATTGAAGTTATGTCTACTTTAAAAAAAGATAAGAAAAAGAATTATAAAAAAGTGGAAACGGAAACAGTGGATGATTAATTTTTAATGAAGAAAACAATGCTGTTCCCACTTGTATTTTAACGAATGAGTGTGAATGGTGTTTATATAAATTATTAATAGTCTATTGTTAGTATAATTGGCTGTTATTGACTGAGGGAAACATTATTCACATTTAAGTGGTGTTTCCCTATTTTTTACTATTAAAAAAGGTTAAAAATATGAAAGATGAGGTTTAAATATGTATCAAGTAAGTGAACTCACAGGACAGGTATATGATGATGATGATATGGTTCATTTTAGAAATTATGTGCAATCAGCTTATTATGTTGCATGGGGGGCTAAATTAGTAGATTTATATGTTTCAAGCGACATGAAATTTGTATATATTTTTTCTAAAGAAGATCACAATAGGTATAAGATGCGTTGGGGTCAAAAGAATAATAATTATCGGACTCAAATGGAAAATAAATGATAATTAAGATTGTGAGGTAAAGTGTTATGAATTACTGTAAAGATAAATATCAGATAAAATATTGTGTTTATATACATATCAATAAAATAAATAAACATTTTTATATTGGAATTACAAGTATAAATCCCACTCAACGATTTGGAAAAAACGGACAGGGTTATAAACAATGTACTCATTTTTATTATGCTATTCAAAAATATGGTTGGGAAAATTTTAAGCATATTATTTTATTAAAAAATCTTAATAAAAAATGGGCTTGTCGATTGGAAATATTGTTAATCAAGTTGAGTAAAACATTACTTCCTAAGTTTTGTTACAATATAACTTTTGGCGGTGATTTGGGTAGGCATGGGCTTATTGTTACACAAGAATATAGAGAAAAATTTGTAGGAGAAAACAATCCTGTATCACGATATGTAATTTGTGTTACTACTGGAAAAATATTTGGTTCTGCTTCTTTAGCTGCAAAACATTACAATGTTATAAGAAGAAACGTCACAAGGGCTTGCCAAACTGGTATTGCGGCTGGCGAATATAATGGAGAAAAGTTATATTGGGCTTATTATGATAATGACACTGAAACTTATAAGTTTAAAAAAAGGAACAATAAAATTAAAAGGGTTAAGTGTATTACAACAGGTAAGATTTTTGAGTCTATAAAAGAAGCGGCAAAATATTATGATGTCAATCCAAATGGTATTTCACTTTGTTGCAAAGGGAAACAGGAAAATACTTTAATGAAAACAAAAGAAAAATTACAGTGGGAATATTATAAGGAAGTGGCAAATGCGTGAATACAGGAAAAATTTTTGAGATTGATCTATCTTCTTCGTTTCCTGATTATTGTATGAAACATAGACTTCGGGATTCAGCACAATCATTCACCACGCATAGTGATACAAAATTTTCGTGGGATAATGAATGTGATTTCTTTTTATTTGATACAAGAGCAAGATTGTTATATGCGATAGAGTGCAAAACCACAAAATTTAAGTCGATGAATTGGGAGTCAGAAGAAGAATACGAACAGAATAAGTTGTCTAAAAAGACTACTACTAAATTAATAAAATATCATCAAATAAAATCATTGAATGAATTTGATAAGTTTGATAATCTTATCCCCTGTTTTATTCTCAACTTCCGTAACGAAGATTTGAATGAACAGAGGACTTATTTTATACATATAAAAGATTTTATGAAAATGATTAGAACAATAAATAAGAAATCTTTTGACGAGATTGATTTGATACAAAATGGTGCTGTCAAAATCAATGGTTTTCGCAAACGTACTCGATACGCTTGGGATATTAATGAGTTTCTTTGTAACTATGAGTTAGCACGTGCTAATAGATAGTTGAAAGTATATTTTGAAATATGTTGCGTATTAGACCATTGTTATTTTAATTACACGCAGGATATTTCAAATTAACTGTAAAATATGGCACTTGTAACTTTCAAATAATAATGAAATAATAGTTAAAAAAATAATAAAAAAAATGAAAGAGGTATTATTTATGAATGGCATTGTAAAAACAGGTGTTTACACCTATAACGATAAAGAATATAATTTTAATTTTTATACAGATATTAATGTACTAACCAAAACTACTTTTGTAAATAGCATAGTTGATGTATTAGTAACTGAAAAGCATTATCATTCTGTTATTAAAGATGTGATTTTTAAGTATCAACTTATCAATGTATTTACTGATGTGTTGGCAGAAGATGAAATTAGAGATAGTTTATTTGTTGCCGAAGGTGCAGATTTTGACCTTAACAAGATTGAAGAATTTGTAAATAACACAACGATAGTTGATATTATTTTAGCCAATGTTAGAGAGGGATTAATTGAGGAACTTGTAGATGCTGTTGATAAAGATATTGAATATAAAACAGGTGTTCATAAAAACTTTATTGGCGAAGCTATAGCAAATTTTTTGGGTATATTAGAAAACAAAATTAAGGGAATTGACCTAAATTCATTAATGGCTTTTGCAGATACATTTAAGAATATTCCTGTTGATGAAATAAGTTCCGAAAAGTTGATTGATGCTTATGGCAAATCTGATATATTTAAGAAAATTAGAGAAGAGGCAGATATGCGTAATGAAGAGAATATTGCTAAAACAACAAAAATAATTGATATTAAATCTGCTACAAAAGATTCTGATAAAAAAGATAACAAGAAATCCGCTACGAAAGCTAATATTGATAACAATGAAGTAAATGAAGATTAAATTAAATAAGAGGTGGTTGTGTGTTAATTCATAATTCTAAAGAATTAAAATTATCATTGTTACCAAAAATAAAACAGGCTGTGCAACAAACTCAAATGCAAATTTATGACATTATAGATAAAGTATTAATGGATTATTACAATGATTATTCGCCTGAACAATATCATCGTACATATCAATTACTTCGTTCTTTAGTACGTTCAAATATTGAAGAAACATCTAACGGATATAAGGCTTCAGTATATTTTGATTATCAAAAATTGCATTATAAATCAAGTTGGAGTGGTAAAAAGACTATGGAAAATGCTGGTAAAAAAGGTATTCGTGGATACAAAGGCAAAAATCACAGTATTCCTATTCGTAGTCCTAAAATATGGTTAGACCCAAAAACAGAAATAGACGGTAAAGTAATTAAAATGTTAATAGTTAATCTTAAAGCTGTTGGTATCCCCATAAAAAAATAATAAAATGTTAATTTTAAGAGCAAGGTGGTGAAAAAATGGCAAGAAAAACTTATAGAAAAATTATAACGTCACCTGAAATCATTAAACAAATTAATCCTGAAAATCAAAAATTGATGGATAGATTTTTAAAAAATTACTCTACAAAAAAATCTCCTAATACAATTATAAATTATAGAAGCAATCTTAATATATTTTTTTGTTGGAACGTAGAACAGAATGATAATATTTCTATTATTGAAATGAAAAAGTATAATTGGATGGATTTCTTTGATTTCGGAGTGACAGAACTTCAATGGCATAGTAATCGCTTTCATCAAATTCATAGTGCATTATCAAGTTTTTGCACTTGGATTGAACGGATGTATGATGAACAATATCCCAATTTTCGCAACCTTCTCCCCTACATTGAAAAGCCTGATAAACACCCTGTTAGAGAAAAATCTGTATTTAGTAAAACAGAGTTGGATAAATTGATGGATTATTTGGACAAGCAGGGTAGGATTCAAGAAAAGTGTTTACTTGCTCTTATGATGGCTTCTGGTGCAAGAATGAGTGAATTATGCAGATTTAAGACTAGTATTATTGATGAAAGTAATACTGCATTTGAAGGGCTTTTCTTAGAAACTACTGAAAAGGTTAAAGTTAAAGGACGAGGTGTTGACGGCAAACATATTAATATGTATATAATTAAAGACTTGTTTTTACCATATTATAAGAAATGGCTTATTATTAGAGCAGAGCAAATGAAAAATACTGGTCAAAATCATGATTATATATTTATTACTAAAGATGGCAAACCAGCTTCAGTTTCAACGTTTAAGAGCTGGTTTGAACGTTGGAATAAATTTACTTATAATAAATTTAATAAAAATTGGTATGGTCATAGCCAACGACATTTTAATACTACTTATTTATTAAGTGTAGGGGTGGAAAAAGAGTTGGTACAAACATTGAAAGATTGGCAATCAGATGTGCTTGTTTCAGTTTATGATGACTCTACTGCAAAAGACCGCAAATGGAAAGGTTTAGATAAACTAAAATTCGCATTAGAACAAGATAAAATTAATCAATCTTTATCTAATTAAAATTCAACATAGAAAGCAAACGCCACTCATAAAAGTGGTGTTTTTATTGTAAATCTATGACGAAAGGAAGTGGTTAATATGGCTGACGAATATAAAATTTCTTTATCTGCGGAGTTAAAAGAGGATAGTAACTCTACTCTGCAAGCATCTATAGAAAATTTATCAAAAACTCTAAAGCCCATTGAACTTCAAATTAACACTTCTAATGTTGAATCAAAACTTAATAGCATTAAGAAACAAATAGAAGATTTAAGTAAAATTTCAATTAATCTTGGACAAGGCAAAGTAAATAATGGTAGTTCAAACATAAATCAAACTACTAAAGCATATCGTGACTTAATTTCTATTTCAAAACAACTTGATAAGGCAACTTTACAAACAAATAGTTATAAATCTATTGGTGGCGATGTAGAAAATATACAGATTAAGTTGCAGGAATTAAGGAGTACTTATAAACAACTTACTGGTGAATTATCTTCTGATAAATTAGATGATGATAGTTTTAAAAGATTGCAACAAAGAATTTTTGATACAAGACAAGAATTAACTTCTTTAAACAGTGATTTATCTTCTAAATTTTCTAATATTAAATTAAACGATCTTCGTGATAATTTTACATCAGAGATAGATGCTTGGACAAGTAAAAACTCTGCTGCAATGAAACAATTTGGAGCCAAAATTCAAGAAATTAAAGCTCAAATTGCCACAGCCGATAATCAAAAATTAACACATTTAAGATCAGAATGGTTGCAAACTAAGCGAAGTGCAGAATCGGCTGGTGTTGCTACTAAAAATTTTGCTGATAAGTTTAAAGCACAAATGCAAAAGTTGACTACTTATTTTAGTGCTTCTTTTGTAATATTACGACTTATTCAGACTGTTCGTACTGGTTTTACTACAATTAAAGATTTAGATACTGCTTTAATTGATTTGAAGAAAACTACTACTGCAACAGGAGATGAATTAAAAGAATTTTATTATTCTGCTAATGATATAGCAAAACAACTTGGCGTAACCACCGAAGCGGTTATACAAGCCGCTGCGGAATGGAGTAGGCTTGGTTATTCCATTAAAGATGCAGAAACAATGGCTAAGACATCTTCTATTTTTGCTTCTATATCTCCAAATGTAGATATTAATAAAGCGACAGATGGTCTTGTGTCTGCTATGAAGGCTTTTAATATTGAAGCTGATGATGCTCTTGATGGTATCGCAAGTAAGATTAATGCTATAGGTAATAGCCAAGCAGTTTCAAACGAAGATATTATTGATTTCTTGACTCGTTCATCATCTGCGATGAAAGAAGCAAATAATACACTTGATGAAACTATTGCATTAGGTACAGCAGCTACAGAAATAACAAGAAACGCAGATCAGGTCGGTAAAAAAGATTGCCGACATTAAAAATGGCTATATCGGTCAAAGGATAGAGGTATCAGAGACCGAGGAAAGACTTTGTAAGTATTTATTTTTTAAAGAACGGAGGTGTGTTATATGGAAAAGAAAAGAATTATTTTTCAATGCGAATATTGCGGTAAAGAAAAAGAACAAAAACTTTATGATTATAATAAATCAAAACATCACTATTGTAGTCGTGAATGTAAGAACGCTGCGATGAATAAAAAAATTAGTGTGATTTGTGATAATTGTGGAAAAGAAGTTGCACAAAAATATTCTCAATATAATAGAGCCGATCATCATTATTGTAGTCAAAAGTGTCAAAAGGAATTTCAACATAAAATGGCTTTTGAAGATAGAGAATGTCTTATATGCCATTCAATATTTAATGTTTCAAAGAAGTCAACACAATCATTGTGTTCTGCTGAGTGTCAAAAGATATGGCAAACACAACAAACAGGGGTATTAAATCCAAGATTTTTGAGTAAAAAATCAAAATGTGATTATTGTGGAACAGAAATATATGTTAAACCACATAAAATAAAAAATAATTCATATAATTTTTGTTCTGCAAAATGTAGGCAAGAATGGTATCGTAATATATGGAGTCAAAGCGATGAATGGAAAGAAGAATCAAGACAAAGAGCAACAAGACTAATTGCAGATGGTGCTTTTAATCATACGGATACAAAACCTCAAATTATAATTAATGAATTGTTAGATAAATTAAATATTAAAAATCAGAATGAATATAACTGCAAATATTATGCGATAGATAATTATTTGATTGATAATAATTTAATGATTGAAGTAATGGGTGACTATTGGCATGGTAATCCGCATAAATATACTGAAGAAAATATAAACGATATTCAAAAAAAGAAGGATATATAAAGACAAAGCTAAACATACATATATTTTAAATAATTATAGAATTGAGATATTATATTTATGGGAATATGATATATATAATAATATTAATTTATGTGAGAAATTGATAAAATTATATATTGAAAGGAATGGTTTGTTGCAAAATTACCATTCCTTTAATTATTGTTTAAATGATAATGATATTTGCTTAAACAATGATATTATCAATGCTTTGTTCGACAAATGTGCATAATTAATACTTACAAAGAATCCGTAGAGACTGTAATACTCATTATGGTAACATAATGAGTTTAGCCATTGAAAGAAGATACAGTCCGAACCACAACTATAACCTTATAATGAAATTGTGGAATTAGCCAGAAATGACTAATCGCCGTAGTACACAATAGTATTGCGGTCAGTACCATGAGTAATGGGAAAGCAACAGAATTTGAACGCTTTAAAAACCGTCTCCATGAGAATACGTGG